>Ga0208979_100095_pt1 | contig 169813 bp, 138 predicted proteins | sample HotLakConsUCCSLE_FD_184738 | JGI IMG/M metagenome (GOLD analysis project Ga0208979, IMG submission 184738) | Hypersaline microbial mat communities from Hot Lake, Washington, USA - Hot Lake Consortium UCC-SLE (SPAdes) | ecosystem: Environmental > Aquatic > Non-marine Saline and Alkaline >... | reverse complement strand
TAAGCGTCCGTTCTTCCTCAGGCATGAGCGTCACTCGTAGGGGAGATGGCATGGCGTTAATAGGGCGAAAATTATGTCTCTCCTAGCCTACAAAATTATCCTATAAAAGATTAGTCTGACCTACTTACGTTGTTTTGCCTGCTAGAGCATCCTGAATTTTAGCGACTCAACCGCAAAAAAAGTAGAACGACTCACAGCCACACTTTGCGGCTAAAGCTGCCATGTAAGCCATAGGGCAAATGATGCTTTAAATGTAGGGTCGCGATCGCACCCCTCTCAATCTGCTGCGCATCTAACACCACAATATCGCTACGCTGATGCTTAGCATCGTACACAACCACCAGCAGCCAGCCGTCATCTTCAGCAGTATCTGCCTGAGCATCTGCTGATCGCGCGACAAACACGGGCTCACCGACAAACCCACGCGGTGCAAAGCTATGCAGATGCTGCTCGCCCGTATTGGCATCAATCTTCATCACCACCTGATTAGGCCCATTGGCCTCTTCGGGCGCTGCCGCCGCCAAATAAATCCAGCGATGCGGACGACCGATATAGGCCGGATTAACATAGGGAAAATCACAGGCCCGAGTCTCTAACTGCTGCCGTCGAGTCTCTTTGGTTTTAAGATTAAATCGATAGCGCCACAGCTGACTAGAAGGTACTTCGTCAAAATCAACCTCATGAAAGCTCAAATTGTGATTGATTGAAGGAAAATCTCTGTAAGCGACAGAATCTACAACAATCTCATCGCCTTCTTCAAAAGCATTGGCATGATGAAACACAAAACCCGACTTTACTTTCAAAGAGTGCAAGTAGCTGGGGTCATGCCGAGAAGTCACCCAAACCTTTGTAAAATCATCCTGTCGAAATTTCATGCACTCCGCTGGGCCTTTTTTTCCAAGCACAAAAGGCAGCGGATTAAAATCCACCGGGTTTTGAAAAAACAAACAGTAGTTCGGCGTAATGACAAAGTCATGCATAAACGCAAACCCTGGCAAATAATGAGCATGGTGCTTAACCACCGTAGCCTCGGCATCTAGCTCATAAATGTTCAGCCGGGTCGCCACACCCAAAGCCCGAATCCCAAAGGTCACATAGCGCGGTTCCCGATCCGCCGAGCCAGGGTCAATCATCGGATGAGCAGCAAACGGCGTGCCTTCTTTTAGGACGCCATTAAGGGTTTCTATGCCCAGCGTTTCTAGCGATCGCGCATCAAGCCGATAAGGATGAGAGGCCTCCCACAAAGCCATCAGCTTACCGCCCCAGTAGTAAATGTTGGTATTCGCCACATTTTTCAGCCGAAAGTCAAAAGCATTAGCCAACCAACCTCCCGGCTTTTCAGTGCCAAATACACCCCGATAAGAAATCTCTCCTTTCTCTCGCTCACGACAGTAGCCAAGTGTTCGCACATAGCGATTGCGAAAGTAAGCTTTACCCTGATCAAACGTGATCTTGCAAATCATGCCATCTGCATCAAAAGGATGATGCACCAAATGGCCGTCAACATCTAGCATAGCCGGAATATTGCGGAACAACGTGCCCTGCAATTCAGTTGGAATCTCTCCTTCAATATCCGTAATTGGATAGTCGAATTCTTCTTTTAGGGCCTGGTTACCACCCTGCCAATCGTCTAGGTCAAACGGCTTTGATAACTTGGCCTGAGTCAAAGAAGAAGCTTGCATAGCGCTGGCTGAAGAAATAAGATTTTGCATGATCATTCTAAGAAACCAACACGCTGTATTCTTCTATCCATAGTTGCAAACCCGCTACAAGCACGCTACAAGCACGCTACAAGCCCATTGCAAACCCTCTGCAAACCCTCTGCAAGCCCGCTGCAAATCCGTTAAAGCCCAAAAGCCCAATTACAAACCCGTACCCGTGGCGACCAAACCCATGCCGACCGTAAACGACCTCAATCATCTCCTTCAGCAAGAAAACACGCCGACCCCAGAAGCCTTGTCCCTGTTCGATCAGCTAGAACCTGTAGGGATAGACTTTATGCTAGGCCGCTGGCAAGGCTCCGGCTTCCCTACAAGTCATGCTATGGATGGATTACTCGAAGCTACTAACTGGTACGGCAAAGAATTTGTCAGTGCCAACTGTGTCCACCCGCTTCTATTTAAAGATGTCAGGGGTGAAATCTTCAAACTCTCACCCAACCCTCAAATGATGAAGCTAGCCCTACGGTTACCCCTGCCTAAAAACGATACTGCTAAGCAAATTTATACGCTGTTTAACCCATTGCTCAAAACAGACAAAAGCCAGGCCCAACTGCGCATGATGGAGCACCGAGGTAAAATCAGCGCCACGATGATTTACGATCATTTGCCCATCCACGATATTTTCAGAAAAGTGAATGAAAACACTCTATTGGGCCTTATGGACTACAAAGAATCGCCACAACCGTTCTTTTTCATTTTAAAAAGAGCGTAGTAGATAGCGCTACTGCTCAGGCAGCTTGTACTGTCCTACAATTCGCTTGGCAAACTCGGGCACATGCGCTGCTAGCTTTTCAGGATGATTGCGCCTGGTATACAAGTAGTTGCGAGTAAAGTGCGAATCAATCGAAAAGCGAGCGTACTCTAGCCCTTTGGGGCCTATTTTTTCAATCACAACGCCCATTAACTTGGCGGCCCACATGGGTAAGGTTACGCCTTTATCGTAGGCGGGGATGCTGTTTTGGACTGCCTGGGTGCGATCGCCCTTACTCATTACCGGCTGCGTTTCAATCAGGCCTTCTAGCAGGTCAAACATTTCTGCCCCTGTTTCATTGCGCACGACAATCCACTGCCAGCCAAACGGCGCACCCATATAGCCCACCACAATATCAGCTAGCGCATTGGTGTAGTCAAAACAGCTCATGCAAGAAGGGGCAAACACATCCTTCAGCTGATTGGTTTTCAAGCCAAAAAACGGCACCTTCTCCTCTGAGCCGTCCTCATGCTTAAAATGCACCTGAAAGTCCTGCATGAACTCATAGGCCACCACCGTCTGTGGCGAACGACTCGTTGTATCCAAAAACTTCTGCAAACCCGCCCGCGTCACATTATCGACACAGGGCATTCCTAGCACATACAGCTTCTCTAAGCCCAACTTGTCTTGCACCGCTCGCAGCGCCTGAATTTGGCAGCCCACCCCAATCACCAGCACCCGCTTCATCCCCGATCGCTCAATTTGGTCAAGCACCGACAAATTCGGCGATAGCGTCGGCTTATTCACCCGCGCCGCCAAAATAGCTTCTGGGGTATGCGCAATCACTGGCATCGGCTGAAAGCGATCATCCTCAGTATTTTGAACACAAACAACCCCTTCTACCAAGCCCCGATTGAGCATTTCAATCGCCAGCGTACTCACAATCCCCGTCCACTGCGCCCCTTCAATCGGTGCAAGCTTACGGGCGGCCACCATCTTTTGCTGCACGCCAAAATACAGCTCATCGGCATTGTCCAAATCTCGGCTGCGCCCGTGATTGTCCGCCTCCAAGTCACTAATCTGCTGATTCAAAAACGCGCAGGCATCTTTTACATAGTGAATATAAGACGTATCGCACAGTCCGCATTCGCTGCACCGCTCTTTGGCAGGCTTAGCGGCACCGGGCTTGAGAGGTTTAGATTTTGAATGAGGCTTTGCGTGAGGTGAGTGAGGCTGAGCTAGCGACATGATGTTTGAATTTAACTTATGATCACGATACCGCAAGGCTTTGTCAGGATGCCAGTTTGTAATCTTTTATGATTGATTTTCTGAAGGCACTCATATCCTCTTAGGTCATCACCTTCATCCCTTAAGTCATCACCTTCGGCCCTCATCCCTCGTCCCTCATCCCTCTTTTCCATGCCCGAAGGCCCCGAAATCCGCATCGCCGCCGACAAAATAGAGCGCGCCCTCTGCCCACATCCCACGACAGCAGTTTTTTTCGCCTTTGAGCATCTCAAACCCTTTGAAGCTGAACTCACCGGCTGCCGGATCACCCAGGTAGAAACTCGGGGAAAAGCCATGCTGACCCACTTTAACAATGGACTCAGCGTGTACACCCACAATCAGCTGTACGGCAAATGGGTGATCCGCAAAGCGCATGATTTGCTCGAAACAAAGCGCCAGCTCAGGTTTGCCATTCATAATTCCAAAAAGTCAGCCCTGCTGTATAGCGCTTCGGATATTCAAATTTTGAGTAGCCCCGCTGAAATCGAGCATCATCCATTCTTAAGCAAGCTAGGCCCTGATGTTTTAGGCAAGGGACTGAAGCCAGAAACGGTCAAAGCGGCTTTAGAATCTTCCAAACACTATCGACGTCGTCTCTCAACGCTCTATCTGGATCAGCATTTTTTAGCGGGTATTGGTAACTATTTGCGTAGCGAAATTTTGTTTGTGGCAAGGCTGCACCCTCAGCGCCGACCCATAGACTGTAGCGAGGAGCAACTGCGGGCGATCGCGCAAGCCTCTATTGAAATACCCTATCAGGCTTACAAATACAAAGGCATCACTAACGATTTAGACTTGGCTAATCAGCTTAAAGCAGCCGGGGCCGGATATCGAGACTATCGACATTGGGTGTTTGGGCGATCGCAAAAGCCTTGCTATATCTGCGCAACGCCGATTGTAAAAGAGAGCGTCAGCAACCGCAGAATTTACTATTGTCCGCACTGTCAGCCAGCTATGGGCCCAACCAAACTGGCCTAAACCAAACTGGGCGGACAGTAGCCCAAGCCTCGCACAAATCTAGCTCGAAAGTCTTCAATATCAGCCGTCTGAAGCGCCCCGTGCGAAACCACAACCACATGGTATTTATTCATCACATCTGTCACTGACATTCCCGCAGCCAAAGCACTCAGCGCCTGAGACACGGTTTCAGTCAGCACGTAGGGATAGCCATTTTCGTTGAGAAAAGACCTAAAATCAAGGTCAGCATCGTGATTCAGGCGAGCCTTTAGGCTGATATGCATAATCCACCTATCAACCAGATAAATCACCGTCACTGAACTTAGCTGAAAGGCTTGCTGCGCGGACAGATAGGTTAGAAGCCTAATCACTAAGCGGGTATTTGCAAAAGAGTAGAGGTATTGCATAATGTTTGCCCGTTGCTATCTACTATCAGAGTACCAAGCAAATCTGATTAAATTATAAAGATAAAGGCAGTTTTATTGGGAATGACCGAAAAAGATGATTCTTAAATTTCCTCAGGTCTGCGAAATGTACAGTTGAGCAAGGTGGCCACTAATTGCAAAATCAAAAAAAGTCGATGTTAAGCTTTTTTGCTTATTCCTTAAAAAGACCCTGTATTTTCACGACAGGCCACCACTACTCATGCAATCTGCCAATAAACTTGTTTCCTGCACTCATTTCGCCGGTTTGGCTATGATTTTGACTGCCTGTGGGCCACATCTACCGATGGGGTCAGCTCAGGCGATGCTTGCAGCCAACGTCCCGACTTCAACCCAAAAGCAGCCCGGCCCTCAGCCAGCCGAGATCCAAAAGCTAATGGATAAGCAGGATTCACCCACGATGAAGCGGCTTCAGCGCATCAAAACAGGCGCTGAAGCGGGCGAGTATATCGGCTCCCTCACCGACTGCGACGGTGATGGCATTGCAAACGAATCTCGGATTGACTTTAACGGCGATGGCATTGCCGATGGGTGCGTAGAGGGCCGAGAAGAAATCCCAGAACCCCCCTTTCAACAAGCTTATACGCCCACGCAAGCAGCCTTTGAGAGCGCAATTCCTGCGGTGGGCTGGCAAGTACAGTATCAGTGCGGCGAGGACCTTTATGAGGTGACATTGAGCCGACCGACTGAGGACAGGTTGGTCTATAGCGCCGATGGGCTCCAGCTCACGAGTGAGGTTGTTTACAACGATACCGACCCTAATTTGAACCAGCCCCTGGTCATTAAAGACCCGGTTGAGGGGCTGCGCTATCGCTTTGAGCAGCCTATCAACGGTGAGTTTTATGAATATGCGATCGCTAACTACGGCGGCAACGTCGGGTTATACATTTACCAAACAGGCGCACAGATTGTCGCCGTTCCCTGTGAGACTAAAAGTGAGGCCAAAACTGGTGAGACTAAAACTGGTGAGACTGAAACTGGCCAATAGCTACTGACCACTGAGCGTGACTAGGTGCAACACAATCGGTAAACTCGCCAAGCTCATCACGGTTGAAAGCACAATTGTTTTCGCCACTCGTACCGTATCGCCACCAAGCTCAGTCACCCAAATCAGCGTATTAACCGCTACCGGCATGGCTGATTGCATCACCAGCACCGATAAATCTAGCCCTTGCAGGCCAATCCCTAGACCAATCGCATAGGCACTCAGCGGCGAAACAAAAAGCCGCAAACAAGCCGCAAACAACTCATACCGGCCAAAATTTAAGCGGGTGCGCGACAGCTGAATGCCCAGCATCAGCAGCGCAATCGGAATTGCCGCATCGCTTAAAGTAGTGAGCGATCGCGCGATCGCAGAGACAAATTCTGCCGGTAGTTGCCAGCTTAAGCCTTGCCAAGCCGCAACCTGCAAACCAACGCCAGCCAGCGTCGCCCAAAAAACAGGCAGATTACAGGTCACCTTTAGTCCTGCCCAAATGCCGTCGCCTTTGAGCATCATCGGCCCCACGCTAGCGATAAAAATAGCGGACGCAATGAGGTACACAATCCCTCGCTCTAGCCCGCCTTGACCCAGCGCAAACAGCATAAAAGGCAAGCCAATATTGCCTGAGTTTGCCAGTAACGTTGTGGCTACCAGGCTTTTACGAGTTTCTGGCGGCAGCTTAAACGCTTTGCCCAGCAGCGTTGCAGTCAGGTATAGCACCGCGCAGTTCAGCGCAAATCCCAGCACAATCCCAGCAGCACTGCGAAAGGGCAGCGTACTCTCATACACGCCTGTAAGCACCAACGCTGGCAACAAAACGTAAATATTTAAGCGAGCGAGCGTTTTTAGATCTAGCGGAAAAGCCCGGCCAACCCAAACCCCACATAGGGCTACGAGGGCAATCGGAAGCACAGCCGATATCAATACGCGCATAGGTATTTTGGTGGAGTATTTTGGTGGAGTATTTTGGTGGAGTATTTCGGTGGAGTATTTCGGTGGAAGGTATTTAAGGAGGTATTTGAGTAGAGTAGTTAAAGACCGATTATCTAGCTGAAGAGGAAATCATGTCTTCTAACCCTGACCCAAGCGAAGCCCCAAGCGAAGCTCCAACTAAAACCCCAACCGCAGCCCCAACCGCAGCCCCAACCGCGGCCCAGGTTGAAACGATACTGAAATCAGAGAACTTTGGCGATCGCATCAAAGGCATCAACCAGCTTCGCACCCTCGATCCTGACATTGCCTTTACGCTCATTCAACCGCTCTGCGACGACCCCAACACGCGCGTTCGCTATGCTGCTGTCAGTCAAATCGCTACCCTCGGAAAGCAGGACAAACCCACCGCATTCAAAGTCCTGACCGCATCCCTAGGCGATCCCGAACCCGACGTCCAGGCCGCCGCCGCCGATGCCCTCGGCGCGCTCAAGCTCACCGATGCCCTAGATGACCTCAAAGAACTCTACGAAACCTCCTCCGAATGGCTCGTCCAAATGAGCGTAGTCGCCTGCCTCGGCGAAATGGGCGACAGCCGCGCCTTTGAGCTACTGCAAACAGCCCTAGGTGCAGAAAACTCACTGGTCTCTGTGTCCGCCATTGGCGCGCTCGGCGAGCTGCAAGACGACCGAGCAGTACCGCTATTGCTGCCCTACGCCGACGATTTAGACTGGCAGGTTCGCCACCGGGTCGCCCAAGCACTGGGCCACTTTCCGAATCATCCTCAGACTGCACCCGCATTGGCAAAATTGGCCCAAGACAAATCAGCCCTTGTCGCCGAAACCGCACAGCGCCACCAAATCGCTTCTTAACAATCTCGATACGATCTCGATACAATCTCGATTTTTGTAAATATTCTTAATATTTTCCCAAAAGTTCATTCGCTCAGCGCTGAATCGACAAAAAACTTCTGTGCCAAAAACAAAGCAACCGTATGTTTACAGAATATCGACTCGATAATCCGGATTTTTTGATTAGCTTCATCAAAAAAATCTAGTTAGTATCCAGTATTTCAAGAAACGAACAACTACATACGTACGTAATATTGATCATTTCACACATGCCTTTACCTGTGATATCCCTTACTTATTTGCTTTGAGCTGAGTCATTTTGTTTAAAGCCCAAAAACATCTAGGCGATCGCAACAAATGCTTCCGTTCCTTTTGCAAAAGCGAATAATTACAGGTGAAGGTGGTTCATTTTTGAATAACTTAAAACCTTAGAAAACACACCAACCAAGCCAGCCAAAACGCTTTATTTGCAAAGAGTTTAAGAGTTTCACCCAAAACTTACAACAGGCTTTAATGCTGTTTTTCTTATTTTTTATGCATATCCTTGTTACTCCACCTGTGATATTGATCAGCCAGTCATTTCTTTTTTTTAATAGTTTGCTACGGACATCACAGATCTCCATTTTTTTACACAATGGTCATCTACTTAGATGTTCTGATAAACTAGAGATATATCAAAATCTGTTAAATCAAAATATCTATAGTAGCCGTATAAGTTAATACGATATTTGTGCATCTGGTTTTGCGTAATACTGAATCTTACGTAACCCCGAATTCATCTAAGCGTATGTCCGAGTGCTAACCGTCCTCTCACTTGATCTCACTTGGAGGCATTCCGCTTAAAGCGGTTTATCAACCAAACCATTTAAGAGTTAAGAGCAGAAAGCACGCAAAACGTAAAGTCCATAAGTAAAGCCCATAACAGATAACCAGCTAAGGGGAACCCCAGAAGTCGTTCAGCAGCGAGCTATTTATACCATCGTTGTTTTGCGCGTTGTTTAGAGATGCTGAGAACCAAAGCTTCCTTAGGAGATTGGCTTAAGTGAGTTACGCTACACCTGAAAAGTCGTCTATTGTAAAGTCGTCTTGCGTGAAGAAGTGGGAAAGCCTGAGCTTTACTTCTACGCTGTACCTTCGTCCGATTTTGGATGCGCTGCTAGAGTCAGCTCCTGCGCTGATGAGGGAAGAACTGCGGCTAGGCTTACAAGAAGCCCTGGTCAATGCCGCTAAACATGGCAATCAACTCGATCCTCAAAAGCTAGTCTCTGTGCGTTACGCCAAGGCCCAGGGCTACTACTGGTGGATCGTGAGCGATCAAGGCGATGGATTTGAGCAGCAAAGCACCTGCACCTGCCTAAGCAATCTACCTGATGAGGTATCCGACAGTTCGCTAGTGAGTGAATGCGGACGCGGTCTCTACATCCTGCATCAGGTATTTGATCAAGTGCTATGGAGTGAGAACGGGAAAGAGGTGCATTTAGCCAAGCAGCTCCGACCCTTACCCATCGCTGGCTTGGTCGGCCCAAGCTTTTTTTTCAAAATAGTGGAAACCTGTTGGCGTAGATGGGTGCCAACCTCTGCACCTAGCGCTTAAAACCCAGCGCTTAAAACCCAGCGCTTAAAACCTAGCGCTTAAAACCCAGCGCTTAAAAAAATTCAGCACTTAACATCAGCGCTTAACATCAGCTATGAATGTTTGCCATGGCTCGGACAGGGGGGCGCCTTGAGCGTTCTATCTAACCATCCGATGGCCTGGTTCAGCCTGGGTATGGCTTCTTCGGGCCGGTCTTTGAGCATGTATACTAAGGCCGCCGCCGCTTGTTCTCGGGCACGGACAGCACGGTTGGAGCTGAGCGAGTGCCAGTCTTTCGGAGAAATCGCTAGTTGTTCGGCAAGCGCCTGAGCCAACTCCTCAGGACTAAAAGATTTCAGCACGGACTTATCGACAGCTCGCTGGGGTGAGGAGGACGCAGGTTGGGACACAGACTGTGGTACAGACATAGAAGTAGGGGTTCCCAAGGCAGTGATCTCCCTTTACAGTAATGGCTATTTCTACTTTACTTCCTATGAAACGACTTCGCTCATCTACCCGGCGCGCTGGTAATTCTTCTGGTCGTTCTTCTGGTCGTTCTTCTGGTCGTTCTTCTGGCAAAAGAGCGCCGAATTTGCCCAGTGACGAAGATCTGGCCATATTTGAAAGAGCGCTCAAAGAAACGGCTGACGATTTTTTATTGCTACGCGATCGCTTCTTTGCTATTCGCCGTGCCAAAGCCAAATACGAACAGGCCATCAGTACCGACCTCAGCCAACTCCCTGCCGAAGACCTAGCTCAAATGCAGGATCGCATCGAAGCCCTTAAAGTAACCTTAGAAAGCCATCTCCTCTCCTGGCGAGAAATTCAAGAACCCTTCTGGCAAATCGTTCGTTTTGGCGGCCTTGGCCTCGTCGCTGGCTGGTTCCTAAACGAGTGGCTAAGATAAATAATTATTAAATAATTATTAAATAATCATGACGCGCATCAAACACATCCTCACCACTGGCCAACCCGGCGAAACCCTTACTGTCAAAGGCTGGGTCAGAACCAAACGCGCCGCCAAAAAGTTCACCTTTATTGAAATCAATGACGGCTCGTCAATGGCAGGGCTTCAGGCGATCGCAGGTGAAGACATTCCAGACTATGCCAACAGCATGGCCCGCCTCAACACAGGCGCCTCCATCGCCATTACCGGCACCCTAGCAGAATCTCCCGGCAAAGGGCAGCGCGTAGAATTGCAAGCCACTGCGATCGAAGTCTTCGGCGAATCCGACGGCGAAACCTATCCCCTTCAAAAGAAACGCCACTCCTTTGAATTCCTGCGCGAAATCGGCCATCTGCGCAGCCGCACCAATACCCTCAGTGCTGTCTTCCGAGTCCGTAACGCCTGCGCCACCGCTATCCACCAGTTCTTCCAACAGCAAGACTTCCTGTGGATGCACACCCCCATCCTCACCGCCAGCGACTGTGAAGGAGCCGGTGAAATGTTCACCGTCACCCGCTTCAACCTCGACAACATCCCTACCAACAAAGAGGGCAAAGCCGACTACAGCCAAGACTTTTTTGGCAAACCCGCCTATCTCACCGTCAGTGGGCAGCTCGAAGCCGAAATCATGGCCATGGCCTTCACGAACGTTTACACCTTTGGCCCCACCTTTCGCGCCGAGAACTCAAATACTTCCCGCCATCTCGCCGAATTTTGGATGGTCGAGCCCGAAATGGCCTTCTGCGACCTAGAAGGCAACATGGACTTAGCCGAAGCTTTCCTCAAGCACATTTTTTCCTACGTCCTCGAACACTGTGCTGACGATATGGAATTCTTCAACCAGCGCATTGACAATACAGTCCTCGAAACCGCCCACAACATCATCAACAGCGAATTTGCCCGCATCACCTACACCGAAGCCATTTCGCTGCTAGAAACCGCCATTGAAAAAGGCAAAAAAACCTTTGAGTACCCTGTCTCGTGGGGCATTGACATGCAGTCAGAACATGAGCGCTACCTCGCCGAAGAACACTTCAAAAAACCCGTGATCGTCACTGACTACCCCATCGGGATCAAATCCTTTTATATGCGCCTTAACGACGACAACAAAACCGTTGCCGCAATGGACGTTCTGGCCCCCGGCATTGGCGAAATCATTGGCGGCTCACAGCGCGAAGAACGCCTAGAGATGCTAGAGCGTCGCATTGAAGAAGCAGGCCTAAACAAGGAAGACTACTGGTGGTATTTGGATTTGCGTCGCTACGGCACTGTTCCCCACGCTGGCTTCGGACTAGGCTTTGAACGGCTTGTCCAGTTCATCACTGGCATGACCAACATCCGAGATGTCATTCCTTTCCCCCGCACGCCCGACAATCTGGACTTTTGAAATTCCAGAAAAATCCGAAAGAATCCAGAAGCTCTCAGAAAGAATCCTGGCCACCCTTAAGAAATTGCCAAGGCCCTATCTGCTGCTTGCCTAGCCGCAGACTATAGCTTTGCGATCATATGACAGGTTTTAGGGCCTATCAGTGATAGGCCCTAAAGACCACAACAGCTCAACATTTGGCGTAACAGGACGATACAAAACCAACAATCTCCCCCAATACGCCTTATTCTTAAGTCTTAATTCGTCAATAAACAACCGTCATCATCCAGCGCCCTAGCTGCCCATGGCCCCCCATATTCTCGTCATCTTTAACGGCAAAGGCGGTGTCGGCAAAACCACTACTGCTGTCAACCTCGCCGCCATCTTCAGCGAGACCCAAGCCGTTCTCCTTGTCGATGCCGATCCCCAAGCCTCAGCCAATTGGTGGATCACCCGAGGCCAAAAACCCCCAGACTTTGACATCAGCACAGAAACCAACCCCACATTGCTTGGTAAACTAAAGAGCATTGAGAACTACGACCTGATTATTATTGACACGCCTCCTGCGCTTAGCTCAGAAGCTCTGTCAGCCGTCTTACCGATTGCCGACTACCTCCTACTCCCCACACCACCCGCACCGATGGACATCGCCGCCCTCGTGCATACTGTCAAAAACACCATTAATCCCTCGGGCATTCCCCACCGCGTTCTACTCACCAAAGTAGACTCCCGCAGCCTTGGCGAAGCCCTAGCGGCTCAAAACATGCTGATGGAGCTAAACATTCCTGCCTGCTACGCCTTTGTAAAGTCGTACAAAGCCCATGAAAGAGCTGCCTTAGAAGGCATCCCGATCATCCATTGGAACGGCAGAAACGCAGACGAAGCCCAAGCTGATTACATCAGAGTTGCTGACGAAATTCAAACCGACTGGAAAGACTCATGACTAAAAAGAGTATTGCTGACCTGCTTAAAGAAGAGGTAGAAAAACCATTGACCGAAACTGCCCCCCAGACCTCTGCGGCTAAAACTGCCACGACTAAAACGGCTGCCAAAACTGCGACGGCTAAAACTGCTGCTGCCAAAACTGCGACGGCTAAAACTGCCACTGCCAAAACTACCACCCAGACCCCTGCGGCTAAACCCACGACTGCCAAAGCCGCCACCCCCGAAACGAGCAAACCCACCAGTACAGCTAAAGACACAGCTAAAGACACAGCTAAAGACACAGCTAAAGACACAGTTAAAGGCACAGCTAAAAACACAACCAAAAGTCTGGCTAAAAGTTCAGCCAAAACTGCGGCCAAAAGTACGGATAAGAGCACTCCTGATGTGACGGTTCCAGATACCGCTGCCCTAGACAAACAAATCGTTGAGCTAAACACCGCGATCGCAAAAGCCAATGAGCAAATCAGCGCCCTACAAGAAGATATCGACACCCATCAATCGCGCATTTTTGAGCTTAAAGACAGCCTTAAAACAGCTGAGAACGACGGCAAACAGAAAGACACTCAGCTCAAACAGATTAGCGCTGAGCTAGAGGCAGCTAAGCAAACAATTCTCAATCTGACCGAAGCTGCGCAAAAAGCGCAAGAAGCCAGCGTTGCCGAGCAAAAAAACAACCAGGCAAAGACCCTCAGTCGCCAGACCCTCAGTCGCCAGACAACCGCCCAAAAAGCCAGCGCTCAATCTACGCCAAGTAAGTCGCTCACCCTACAACAGCGCAGACCCTATTCCAGCTACAAATCCATTCCAGAATATGCCATTCAGCGGGGCACTCCTGCGGCCGGCCAAAGCAACAGCATGTTGAACGATGACGACATCGGTTGGGTTGATTAAAACAGCCTTCTTTAAAACAGCCTTCTTTCATCTCTGCGCAGACAGCGAGCAGATAGCGAGCAGACAGCGGGCAGACAGCAAACAGATAGCGGGCAGACAGCAAACAGATAGCGGGAAATCATTTAGGATCGCAAAAGAACCTGCAAAACCATTTTATGACCTTTAAACGATCCGTCCTCGCGCTCGCCTTGTTTCTGACGCTGCTCGGCTGTAGTAATAGCCGTGCTGGCAATGATGCACAGCAGCCAGCCGCTGGCCAGCCGTCTGATGATGCGACTGAAGCGCCAGCAGACACTGCTGAAGCCGATGAGGCCGCAACAGAAAAAGCCAGAGCTGAATGGGAAGCTCAGATGGCGCAGATTCAGTCAGTTCTCGCGCCGATGAATCGCGCCGAACTGATTGGCGAATCTGCAACCAAAGGATCGCTCGATGCAGAGGTGGTTCTGCTCAAGTTTTCAGACTTTGAGTGCCCCTACTGTGCCGTTGCCTCTGCTGATATGAAAACGTTCACTGAAAATCATTCAGACGACGTGCTCTATGTGTACAAGCAGTTGCCGCTGAGCATTCACGACGAGGCACTACCTGCGGCTAAGGCGGCTTGGGCTGCTGGTGAGCAAGATCAGTTTTGGCTGTATCACGATGGCTTGTTTGCGTATCAAGATCAGCTTGACGAAGATTACTATGTAGCGCTAGCGGCGCAGATTGGCCTGGATGTTGAGAAGTTTAATCGCGATCGCAATAGCCCAGAAGCCGAAGCCGCCATCAATCAAGATATCGAACTCGCCCAAGCGTTAGGGATTCGAGGCACCCCCACCTTTGTGATGAACGGCCTACTCATTCCGGGCGGCGCACCGCTAGAATTTTTTGACGAAGCTGTAAGCCGGTTCAAAGCCGATGCAGCCAAGCCATAGAAGCGAGCATCCGCGTCATAAATCGGTTTTCAACCGTCTTTTTAGATCGTTTTCTTGGTAGTGTTGACCATGCTATAGCCCTGATGTGAAAATCCATGGCATACGACTCAAAAACCTATGGTCAAAGCCCGTTTGGCAATGCAAAGCAACCAAACGAGCAAAATCCAGAAGCGGCCGATAGCAAGCTCGGCACCTCCGGCAAGCCTGAAGCGCAGGGTGACCGAACATCTCAGCGCAAACCACCCGAAAAATCCACTCAAACATCCACTACTACAAGCCCCACTACCAAACGCTCTACCGCTGACGCGGAGGGACGCGATCAAAGGGCCGGACAGTTTAGTGAAAAGATTAGTGAGAAGATCAGTGAAAAGAGCGATCGCGCCCTAGGCAGTTTAGCAAACCGGTTTCCGAGCCTTGCAGGGGGAATTAAAGCCAAGCTAAACGGCCCTACCCCATCCGCTGACACCCTCGACACAGCAACCGAACCAGTCACCAGTAGAACCAACCGCAAACCAACAGACAAACCGGCGCGCAGCACCCGAAAATCGGCCCCTAAGACCTCAACCCGAAAAAGCAGTAAAAACAGTAAAAGCAGTAAGAGCAAAGCCGAGCAGGCCGAAGCTGAGGCTGCCGAACAGGCCATTGAACGCCGTTTTTGGGAAGAAGATCGCAACGCCTATCTATCACTATTGTATAAAACCAGCATCTCAGGGCTCTTCTGGGCCGTACTGCGCCTAGTCCGATACGAACTTTCCGACAGGGCGATCGCCATCCTTAACCTGGTCATTCACCCTTTTGTCATTGCAGCGCTGGCATTTGCCTGCACCTTTGGCCTCACCTTTTGGACACGCCACCTGCTCAACGACCTCGCCCGCCATACTCAGCAACTCCACCTCGACGCCGAAGCTCCCGACAGCAAAACCTTCCGTCCCACTCTAGAAATTGTGGGAGACTCGTTAGAGTACAACCCGCGGCTCCGCAAAAACTTTGCCCGATTGTTCAACGCCGCCTCAATATTAGTGTGCAGCCTAGTGAGCTACCTCATTACCTTTGCACTGTTTCCCACCCGCTGACGAGATCCACCTGCTCACCGCTCCTTCGCATTCGGAACTTATGAACAACACTTCGCCCAAAATCATCGTGCTAGATGATGACCCTACCGGATCACAGACTGTTCATAGCTGCCTGCTGCTGCTGAAGTGGGACGTAGAAACCTTAATGCTAGGACTGCGGGATGAGTCGCCGATTTTTTTTGTACTCACGAATACGCGATCGCTCACACCCGAAGCCGCCACTGCCGTCATCAGCGAAGTCTGCGACAATCTTAAGCAGGCACTGGCCATTACCGGCATTGAAAACTTTTTGCTGGTGAGCCGATCCGACTCTACCTTACGAGGCCATTATCCGGTAGAAACCGATGCGATCGCCCAACATCTTGGCCCCTTCGACGCCCACTTCCTCACGCCTCAATTCTTTGAAGCAGGTCGCGTCACGGTAGGGAGCACTCACTACATTGAATCCAACGGCAAACGCACTCCCACTGACGAAACCGAATTTGCCCAAGACTCCGTCTTCGGCTACAGCACGAGCTACCTCCCTCAGTATGTCGCCGAAAAAACAAAAGGCAGAATCACAGCCGACCAAGTAGAACAATTTCTGTTAAACGACATTCGCAACGGCACACTCAATCGCCTGATGGCTTTAGAAAACAATGTGTGTGTAGCCGTCGATAGTGAGCAACAAAGCGACCTCGACCAGTTTGCCGCCGATCTTCTGACGGCAGCGGCGCAAGGCAAAAAGTTTTTATTCCGCAGTGCTGCAAGCCTACTGACGGCCCTCGCTAAGCTCCCGCCCCAACCGACCCCACCCGAAGACATGAACCGCATTACTCGATCAGCATCGGGCGCCATTGTCGTCGGATCTCATGTTCAAAAAACAACACAGCAGTTAGCTCAATTGTTGAAAACCGATGGCATTGTCGGCATTGAAATAGATGTTTCTCGAATCCAGCACAATCCTGAAAAAAGCCACGATGAGCTTCTCAGCGAAGCCTTGACGCAGGTAAAACAAATTCATGCCAAGGGTCAAACGCCCGCTGTTTATACCAGTCGCGAAGAGCTAACATTTTCTGACAAACAAACTCGCCTTGCCTTCGGCGAAGCCGTTTCTACACTACTAATGGACATTGTTAAAGGCTTGCCAGACGATATCGGTTTTTTGATCAGCAAAGGCGGCATCACCTCTAATGACACGCTGAGTAAAGGGCTCTCACTAACTTCAGCACGGCTCTTGGGCCAAGTGATTCCAGGGGTTTCGGTGGTTATCACAGCGTCAGACCATCCGCAGTTTGCCAATTTACCGGTGGTGCTCTTTCCAGGCAATGTCGGGGACGATCAGGCGCTGGCGATCGCCTACCAGCGCCTATCTAAACAACCGAATCTATGACGGTCACTGAAAGCTGCCTCAGTTAGCTCGCGCTTCTAACTCATTAATTAAGCTCTGCAACTGGTCACTATTTGCCCGGTACTTCTCATTACAAAAGTGACAGACGGCTTCAGCGCCATCGTCTACTTTTATCATGTCTGCTAGCTCGTCGGGGCCGAGGAGCTTGAGCGCGCGTAACATGCGATCGCGCGTGCATCCACAGCTAAACTGCACCAGCTGTGATCCGGGCAATATCTCTAACCCAATATCACCCACCAGTTCTTCAAAAATTTGCGGCAAAGACTTACCTGCTCTGAGCAATGGTGTAAACCCCGTCAGCGCGGCTAAGCGCTCTTCCAAAATCGTAATGAGGAGCTCATCTCTCGCCGCCTTGGGCAACACTTGCAGCAACAAACCGCCTGCAACTTCCACCCCATCTGCACCGACAAACACGCCCAGCACCAATGCTGAAGGCGTCTGCTCAGACGTCGCCAAATACTGGGTCAAGTCATCCCCAATTTCACCCGAAACCAGTTCCACCGTACTGGAATAAGGATAGCCCCGCCCAATATCACGAATCACATATAAATAGCCTTCTTTGCCAATGGCGGCGCCCACATCTAGCTTGCCATTCTCAGTCGGCGGCAGTTCTACCTGCGGCTTTTCCACATAGCCGCGCACCGTCCCATCTAGGCCCGCATCTACCATCAGTCCGCCCAGCGGTCCGCTTCCCTTCACCCGAATATTCACCCGCGACTGCGGCTGTTTCATACTCGATACCAGCAACAGCCCCGCCGTCATCGCGCGGCCCAAAGCAGCGGTCGCTACGTAAGATAAATCATGCCGCTGCCGAGCAACTTCTGTCAGCCGAGTGGTTGTCACACCCACTACCCGAATGCCGCCATCCGCCGCCGTTGCTCGAATTAACTGATCTGCCATGCCTACCTATTAATTTTTCTGTGTCTGATATTTATTGTATCGCTACGTCAGAACTCGACAGGAATCAGCCAGGATACCCTAACAAAAAAGCGCCTTCTAAAAGTAGAAGGCGCTAAAGACAAAGAGAACAACGCAGTCGTTGCTAACGGCAACTAGTCGCGAGACCAGTCGTTAGTTCTTAGAGTCGTTGCTGAGTCGTTGCTGAAGTAGTTGCTAGGGTGCGAGTGCATAGCCACGCAGCAAGCTGCCAACCGTCTTCGCCGTAATTTTCATCTGCGTCAGCGGATTTGCAGGCACAACCGTTTTGTACAGGTAGCTTTCAAAGGTCAGCTTTTGTACGTCAATATCGGAGCACATTTCGACAAAGGCTTCGCGAGATGCATCGCTGCGATAGAATACGCGCTGCAAAATATCGAGCACTTTGTAAGTGAGGCCGTATTCTTTATCCCACTGCTTGAGGTAGAGCTTCAGCTCAGCTTCTGTCAATGCCCGAGCGCCGTTTTCAGAGTACTTAACGATGGTTTCAGCACACATCCGAGCCGACTTAGCCGCAAAGTAAATGCCTTCACCTGACGACTTGGTCACCGTACCGGCAGCATCGCCGACTAGGGCCACACGGCCAACCACACGGCGGGGTCTGGGATGCTCTGGAATTGGATGCGCCTCAACCTTGATGATTTCGCCGCCTTCTAGTCTTTTAGCGGCGCGAGCGCGAATGCCCCGCTGTAGCTCTTTAATGCGAGCTTGGTTAGGACGCATGGTGCCAGTACCCACCGCAACGTGATCGTACTTGGGGAATACCCAGGCGTAAAAGTCGGGAGAAACATCGTCGCCGACGTACATTTCGGCAAGCTCTTCGTAGTAGGCCATTTTGTCTTCTGGCAGACGGATGCGCTCTTGGAATGCGATCGCATAGTTATAGTCACCCGCATCAATCGCCCGAGCCACACGAGAGTTAGCGCCATCTGCGCCAATCACCATGTCCACCTTAAGAATTTTGGCTTCGCCCTGTAGGCCGTCCTTCGAGTGGTCGGCATAGTGCAGAACGTAAGGGTCGCGGTCGTTACCAGGAATTTCTAGCTTGTGAACGGTGCCATTAATCAGCTTAGCGCCTAGCTTGTGGGCTCTATCACGCAAAAAACCGTCAAGCACTTCACGACGACACATACCGATGTACTCGTCATCGCTCAGCGTTTCACCGATGTTCACTTCTACATTAGAAGGCGAAATCATCTTCATTTTGCGAACGCGACGGTCAATGATTTCAGGTGGAAGATCAAACTCTTCAACCATGCAAAGTGGAATAGCGCCACCACAGGGCTTTGCATTGTCTAGCTTACGCTCAAACAAATACGTCTCAATGCCTGCTTTAACCAATACTTCTGCGGCGGAAGATCCGGCAGGACCTGCTCCTACAACTGCGACCCGAAGTGCCAAGGGCTTATGCTCCACGTAATGAATAATCCGTATGGGAGAATCGTATCATCGCTTCTCTATCCAGGGAGGGGGACAGGCTCAAATGTGAAGGATATTGAAACACTGGTTTACATTTTGAAAAGATAGATTGCAAAGATCAATCGAAAAGATAGACACACTGCTTTCTAGTTACTGGTCTGTCTTTGTCCTTTCCATCTTTCCATCTTTGCCCTTTCCGTCTTTCTCCTTAGTGCATCGGCATCCTCAGATAAAGTACATTTGTTCTTTTTCTACTAGAATGAGCAACTAGAATGAACGGTGTTCTTTGACGTTGCCTTTATCCCTGCTGACTTTATCCCTGCTAACTTTTCTTTATGGCGATCAAACCCTCCCAGATTCAGGCCGTATTGAGCCATAAGCGAGCTGATTTTGCCAGTTTTGACAGCAGCACCTCAAGCTATTTAAGTCAATATCGCGAGGCCTGGCAGTCTTGGATGGCGCTCAGTGAAGCCGACCGAGATGATTGGATCAGCAGACAATCAGGCGATTTGGGTGCAACACCGCTGGAGCCAGTGGGTTCAGAACTGGGCTTAGAACATAGCACTGGCATTTTTCGCAGCGGACTGAGCTGGGACAACCGCGAGCAAAGCTTAGCCTGGGCTAGGCAACATATTGCGAATGTGACCACCTTTGCCGTCGATGGCTCGCAAGTATTTCCGCAAAAGGACTTTTCAATTCCAATTGCCCTGGTGCAAATCGGCTGGTTTGAAAATCACCACTGTGAAGCAGGGACGTACGAAAAAGATATTTTGCTCGATGTCATGACGCCCAAGGATCTGGTGGCAGATCAGTCACAGCCTATGGACAGATGGATTAATATGCGGCGATTTTCGATGGAGGTTCAACGTTTGATTGACTACATCACTCACGCAAAAAAACGCGCAATTCAGCAGGGCCGAGACCCTGAAAAATGCTTGGTTTTTTTTGACGGATCGCTCATTCTTTCCTTTGCCTCTATGCTTGAGGAAACCATTCGCTCGCCCTATATTGACCAGGTGCTGACCCTGCTTAGAGCTAGTGAAGACTATCAGGTGCCGCTAGTGGGCTATGTGGATACGGCCCAGTCAAACGACATTACAACGCTGCTACGCACGCTAGATAAGCTAGAGACCACTCGGGCGATTCACGATGCAAAGCTGCTAGACGGGTTGATGCGCTGGGGCGATCGCACACCCTTGATGACCTGCTGCCGGGGCGACATTCTTAACTACTATGCCGAAATGCGCCACCGCATTGCCTTTACCTACCTAAAGACAAACGCTAACTACCCCGCCCGCTTAGAGCTGCCGACTTGGATATGGGAAGCCGGTCGCGCTGAAGCGGTCATTAATCAAGTAAGAGCCGAAGTAATTATTGGCAATGGCTATCCCTACGCGATTGAAACCGCCGATCAAACAGCAGTGTTGCAAAGTCGCGATCGCCAAGTCTTTTATCGCATTTTGCAAGACTGGGCCGAACAAGAAAACCTTTCACTGAGTCTCTCTCAAAAAATGGTGAGCAAATCTAGACGCCGGTTATAACAAAACCGCGAACCATCATTTTATTCAGCCATGGCATCCTTCTCCGTATCAGATAAAAAGTATGTGACGGTTATTGCAATCCCCGTATAAACACTACCCTTGCGGGTTTTGGTAAGCACTGAGTAAATAGTTGTGCCACGGCATATTTGCCACGGCACCTTTGCTACGGCCACCGCCATGCTGATTGATTTCAATAAATATCACCTAACATGGATAAAACAACGCTATAGAGCTACTTTCAAACAGCATAGACTCTTTAAATGGCGTAGACCTTTTGCACAACGAAAACAAACAGAACAACAGGTTAATATCACTTGCTTTAACCTATGGTCAGGACTCATCGTTGCAATTGTTTCTCTTTTATTGGTTAAAAGCGATGTTTGGGAGCTGTTAGAACAACAAAGCTACAACCAACTACATCAGGCGAGTCGCGCCCTTATCGGCGAGCCTCAATGGGATTCAAGAGTGGTGGTCATTGCAATCAACGAAGCCAGCGTGGCCCAACTAGGACGGTTTCCTTGGACGCGCGATCGCTACGCAGCATTGCTCAACCGACTGCACGGGGCTCAGCCTGCGGTGGTCGCCTTCGACATTTTGTTTCCTGAATCAACCCAGCAAGACGCCCAGTTCGCTCAGGCGATTACTGAAAATGCCAACGTCGTGCTAGCCGTCGGAACCGGTAGCCCAACGAGCTATCTCAACGTCAGCCCTTCTATCGCCGATGAAGCCGAAGGCTATTTCCTTAGAGGCAACACTGCTAATCGTCCAGATGCCGACGGAATCAGCCGCTATCTGCCAATCTATAGTCAGGACAATATCCCTTCTTTTAGCTCGGCAACCCTCCAAGTTTATAAAGAGAGCATGGCTAGCACAGAGCAAGCTGATACTTCCTTTGATCGCATTGCCAATGGCCTCGCTCAAAGCGTTCAAACTGGCATAGGAACCCATCACAATCGCAACGTTAGCTTAGCTGAAACACTCTGGATCAAATGGCCAGGGGAAATCGAAACCGTGACTGGCGAACCCACGGGCGATCGCCAAACACACCCTCAAACTCGCCATCTATCTCCTCAATTAAATTCGCTCAAAACCTATTCCTACATTGATGTCATTAACGGTTCTGTAGATGCCAGCCTGTTTCAAAATAAGATTGTGCTGATTGGCACCACGCTGACTGGCATTGATTCGCTGCGAACGCCTTTTCACCAAGATCCGCCTATTAGCGGCGTTTATCTGTATGCCGCTGCAATCAGCAATTTATTAAACCAATCTTTTCTCAGACGTCTGCCGCATTGGCAATGCCTGCTGTTGGTCATTTTTCTGGCCCTGTCAAGCAGCTACTTGCTGCCCAAGCAGCGGATCTACAGGCGGCTGTTAGTATTTGTTAGCTTTCCGTTAATATGGTGCGCGATCGCCCTGTGCGCCTTCATGTCAGGTTGGTGGATTCCGATCGCAGCCCCTATTGCAACGCTGTTGATGAGTGTATTGGTCATCCAGCTTCACGAGCAGCAGGAAAAACAGCAGCTGATGGCTTTGTTTTCAATGCATGTTTCTCCAGGTACGGCTGAGCTGATTTGGCGGCACAAAGGCACGGTGCTGCACCGGGGCGAACTCGCTGCCCAAAAGCTTACAGCCACTGTCTTGTTTATGGATATTCGCGGCTTTGCCAGCATTGCCGAAACACTCCCCTCTCACCAGCTGCTACCTTGGCTCAATCAATATTTTGAAACCATGACCGACTGCATCATGAAGTATGACGGCATGGTTGATAAGTATATTGGCGATGCCATTATGGCGGTCTTTGGTGCGCCTGCGCCGCGTCATCAGCCGGAAGAAATTCAGGCCGATGCGATCGCCGCGCTCCATGCCGCGCTTGAAATGCATGAACGCCTGCAACAGCTCAATCAACAGCTCGCCGCTCAGCAGCTACCCCTGATTAAGTTCGGCATTGGCGTCCATACCGGGCCGCTGATTGGCGGCACCATTGGCAACCGGCAGCGGCTTAGCTACTCGCTCTTTGGCGATACGGTCAATATTGCCGCCAGGCTAGAGAGCATGACCAAACAGCTGCCCGACGATGCCCCTTTTCGGTTGCTGCTCAGCGCCGAAACCTACCAGCAAACTCAGGAACACTTCCCGGTGACGCTGTTTCAGTCAGGGCAGCTACGGGGGCGAACAGGCCATACAGATGCCTATATGATCACACCTATCGGCCAGACCTCAGCGGTAACTGCCTCGCTAGTGACTGCATCACCCGTGACTGCATCAACCGTGACTGCACTACCTGTTGCTGAACGATCGGTTGCTGAACGATCGGTTGCTGAACGATCGGTTGCTGAACGACCTGCTTACTGAACGACCTGCCCCATGTACTGTCCCCACAGCTGAGCGGCGATCGCACTACCCGCATCCGTCACCGAGTTGTCATCATTCCCGATCCAAATCCCTGTTACCAGAGTATTACGCGGCACAAACCCAATAAACCAAGAATCTACATTGTCGTTAGTCGTACCGGTTTTACCCCCTTCGCCCAGGCCCAAATAGGCATTGCGACCCGTGCCGCCCTGCACCACACCCTGCATCATGCTCACCAAGGTATTGGCCACTGAGGCATCTAGCACCGGAACATTGGCATCCGAGCTGGTTTCAAAGTCATAAATCACCCGGCAGGTCGAAATATCATTGTTGTCTGTGCAGTCGCTGCTATCGATTATCCGCTCAATGCCATGCGGTCGGTTCCATAGGCCTTCATTGGCGATCGCCCCAAATGCCCCCGTAATCTCTAACGGTGTCACCTCACTTTGGCCTAGCACCAGTCCCGGCACTGGGTTTAGCTCTGAGTTAATGCCCATTCGTTCGGCCAGTGCCACAATCGAATCGAGCCCTGCGGCCTGCGCTACTCGCAGCGCGATCGCATTTTCAGATCGGGCTAGCCCTGCGTACATATCCAACGCGCCCCCACCCGATCGACAGCCCGCGACAAAAACCCCATCCCAGTTCACATCGCTACAGGAAAATGTCTCCCCTGGCGAGATACCCTGCTCTAGCGCCGAGGCAAAGGCAAACACTTTAAAGGTCGATCCCGGCTGGCGTAGCGCTTGAGTCGCTCGGTTAAACTGGCTTTGGGCATAGTCATAGCCACCCACTAACGCCTCAATTTCGCCGTTGGTCGTATTTAGCGTCACCAGCGCCCCTTCCGAAAAGCCGTATTGGCCGCCCTGGTTTTCAACCATCGATTTTAGCGCGGCTTCAGCCTTGGCCTGGGTATTTAAGTTCAGGCTGGTCTCAACAATAAAATTGCCCTCTCTCGCTAGGCTCTGTCCTAGTAATTCGTCTAGCTCGTCATACACATAGCTATAAAAGTAGGGCGCTCTGGCACTGCGTAGCTGCTCGCGGGCCTTCGGACTAATTTCAATGCGCGATCGCCTTGCCGTAGCCCCTTCTTCAGCGCTGATCATCCCTAACGACACCATCCGCGTAATCACCCGATTGCGATACTCCACCGCAGCCTCATAGTCAGTCACGGGGTTAAAAGCGTTCGGCGCAGGCAAAATGCCGACTAACGTGGCCGCCTCAGAAATGGTGAGCGCATCTGCCGACTTACCAAAGTAAAACTGCGAGGCATCCTCAAAACCGTACAGATTGTTACCCAAATACACCCGGTTCAAATACAGCAGCATCAGCTGGTCTTTGCTATAAAAAGTCTCCAGCTTGAGCGCCACAACTGCCTCACGAATTTTGCGAACAGCGCTATCTTCAGTGCCCACATAGTCCCGATAGGTATTGCGAGCCATCTGCTGAGTTAGGGTGCTCGCCCCTTCGCGAATTTCACCGCCTGCAATGTTGGTCACCAGCGCCCGCACAATGCCCAGCGGATCTACCCCAATATGCCAATAGAATCTTGAATCTTCCGAAGCCACCGCAGCCTGGGGCAAATAGGGCGAGTACTCGCGCAGCCGTTCTTTTTCGATATGCGCGATGTTGGGCAGCTCATTAAGCGGTACTCTGGCGCCATCTTCCTCGGCGGTCATCAGTACCGGCCCCTGTACCGACTCGGGCAGCGGGTTAATCGTAATTTTGGGCCATTCTAGCGCCACAATCCAAAAGAACAGCAGCCCGGTGAATCCAGAAGCACCATAAAGCCCATAGCGCACGGCATTCATATACCAGGGCGGCGGATCGATATATCGTACCGTCACCGCATCGGCGAGTTCCTGCGGGCCTAATGTGAGCACATCGCCATGCCGTAGCGGCAGCAACTTAATGCGCTTTTTATTGCGATAGACACCGTTCGTCGATCCTTTGTCTTTGAGCACAAAAGGATTACCCGGTCTCGATCTATCGCGGGTTAAGGACAAATGCGTTTGGCTAACGATGGGCGATCGCACCACAATATCGCTAGATTTTGACGAGCGCCCGAGCAAATAATGCTCGCCCACCAGCGGATATTCGCTGTGGCTCCCCGCATCGCCTGTCTCTACCACCAGCTTCGGCACGCGGGCGTTGGCCTTGAGTGGAATCTTGGCAAAGTCCACATTGGCCTGCACCGTCTGAAAAGCCTGCGTAATTGAACCCAAAATGGTTTTAGGCGACTGACTATTTGGATTCGGCGTTTTTTTAGGCGGCTTAGGGGGCGGAGAAGTCATTTAGGAAAAGTCTGATGTTTATAAGTTTAAAACACAGGTAGGCAGGTTCATTTCGGATGGGCATTTATTCTAAGCTATCTAAGCTGGAGTCATTTAACTGGAGTCATCTAGACGCTTATATATCTACTTTAAGATCCATTTTAAGGTCTGTTTTTGGGAGTTTATTTCTTAGGCGTAGAAGGCTGCTCAAACAGCAGCACCTTGACCAAACAGATAAAGCCGATGTTAATCCATACATCGGCCAAATTAAATACTGGGAACCGAGTGGCTGGAAATACCTGCAAAAAATCCACCACCTCACCCGTTAAAAAACGATCGATACCATTGCCAAACGCGCCGCTCAAAATAAACCCATAACCCACCTCTTCCCAACGATCGGGCCAGCGAGCAAACAGGCCCAACCCAATGAGCACCAGGCTCACCAGCAGCGAGAGCCAGCGCAGCCAGCCCCCGTTCTCACTAAATAGGCTCCAAGCCGCGCCAGTATTCGTGGTGTGAAAAAAGTACAAAACATTGGGAATCACCTCAATTCCACCTTGATTCAGCGGCAGCGTCTGCACCGTCCAAAACTTTGTGAGCTGATCGAGAATCACACCTGCGATCGCTACCAACCAAAAATAGGAATTTTTTACTCTCATCACCGCTTCACCAAAGCATCCAACAAAACAGCGATCTTACGCATCCCATAGGCAATGAGTGCGATCGCACAAGCCACCATAATCTGCCCTGGAATTTGTACCACTGAGTAGTCCATTATGGCGGTAAACAGAGAGGGAGGCGTCTTCACCCAGCGAAATAAATGACCTAATAGTAAATAAGCCACACCGCACAGATGCACCATCAGCAGGCCGCTCAGCGACGCAAATGCTAGTCTCTCTAACGTTGGCTTCGCTTTAAAGGCCAGCGATCCGCATAGCCAGCCCGCCGGGACAAACCCCAGCAAATAGCCAAATCCAGGCTCTCTCAAATAGCCCAGCCCAGCTCCCTGGGTAAACACCTCAAACTCGAACCGCTCAAACAAAACCACACCCAGCATTAAATAGGCAATCTGAGAGAGCGCTGCCGCATTTTTGCCGCCCATGCAGCCAGTAAACAACACCGCCCCCACCTGAAAGGTCACCCCCAGCGAATAAAACGACAAGTTACCGCCCTCTAGCCGCAACATAGAAGCCGGAACCATAAAGCCAAACGCCTCTAGCCACGTACTCCCAATCGTTAAAATCAGGCCAATCAGCGCCCACAGCAGCTCAGATGGAGCAAACACCTATCCTTTCTTCGCCTCTTTGTTCCAGTGAATTTTAAGCATTTTGGCTTAAGCATTGACTTAAGCATTGTAGGTCAATACCTTCGCTGACTAGCGGCGACCTTAAGAACCGATTTTTCTAACCCGCTTTTCTAACCTGTTTTTCCTAATCTGTTTTTCCTAACCTGTTTTTTTACAGTGATTTTTTGAGTGTTTTTTTACAGAAGGTAACTTTTGCGCAAATCTACTTAGCACTTCCTATTGCAAGCTTTACACTTGTTCTCACTGCCATTCACCTTATAAAGAAAGCTCACAAGAAAGCTTAGTAATCGCTATGTTTCCGACTCATCGTCCCCGCCGTCTGCGATCGCACGAAAACATCCGCCGCATGGTGCGCGAAAATATCCTCACCACCAACGACCTGATCTACCCACTGTTTGCAGTTCCCGGTGACGGCTTCTCTCAAGAAGTCAAATCCATGCCAGGGGTTTATCAGCTCTCCGTCGATAAAATTGTCGAAGAAGCCAAAGAAGTCTACGGACTAGGCATTCCCGCCGTTATTTTGTTCGGCATTCCCACTGAAAAAGACACCGAAGCCACCGGCGCTTGGCACGACCATGGCATTGTCCAAAAAGCCACTGAAGCCATTAAAAAAGCCGTTCCTGACCTGATTGTCGTCGTCGATACCTGCCTGTGCGAATACACCGACCATGGCCACTGCGGCTATCTTCAAGTCGGCGACCTCACGGGCAGAGTCCTCAACGACCCCACCCTGGAGCTTTTGAAAAAAACGGCCCTTTCTCAGGCCAATGCTGGCGCTGATATTATCGCGCCTTCGGGCATGATGGACGGCTTCGTTCAGGCCATTCGCGCCAGCTTAGACGAAGGCGGATTTACCGATCTGCCCATTCTTTCCTACGCCGCTAAGTATTCTTCCGCTTACTACGGCCCCTTCCGCGACGCCGCCGAGTCAGCCCCGCAGTTTGGCGACCGACGCACCTACCAAATGGACCCGGCCAATGGCACCGAGGCCATCAAAGAAATTGGCTTAGATATCGCCGAAGGTGCCGATATGCTGATGGTCAAACCAGCGCTCGCCTATATGGACATTATTTGGCGGGTCAAGGAAGCAACTAATTTGCCGGTCGCTGCGTACAATGTCTCGGGCGAATATTCCATGGTCAAAGCCGCTGCGCTTAACGGCTGGGTAGATGAGCAAAAAGTCGTTATGGAAACCATGATGAGTTTCAAACGCGCTGGCGCAGACTTAATTTTGACCTACCATGCCAAAGACGTCGCGCGGTGGCTTAGCCACTAAAGCAAATTGATCAGCGGGTTAATAAGCACCCGATCGCCTAGACAAAACCGTGGTCACTGTCTTCACTATCAGCTTCAGGTCATACACCGGACTCCATTGATGCTGATAGTGAAGATCCATATCGACAATTTCTTCAAAGTTTTTAATGGCCGAGCGACCGCTCACCTGCCATTGTCCGGTCAGACCTGGCCGCACATCTAGCCGTTGCCAGTGGCGTTCGCTATAGTGCGACACCTCATCTGCCGTTGGCGGACGAGTGCCTACTAGGCTCATATCGCCTTTGAGCACGTTCCAAAACTGCGGGAACTCATCCAGGCTAGTTTTTCGCAAAAAACGCCCCACCTTTGTTACCCGTGGATCTTCAGCGTTTTTAAATATGAGGCCCTGGGCTTCGTTGGCAATAGTTGACTTTAGCGCATCGGCGTTGCTCACCATTGAGCGAAACTTCCAAATGCGGAAGGGTTTGCCCTGCAAACCAAATCGTTCTTGAGAGTAAAAAATAGGGCCAGGCGAATCTAAGCGGATGGCGATCGCAACCGGCAGATATAAAACCATTAAGATTACCAGCCCGATTAAGGCTCCTACAATATCCATCAACCGCTTGAGCGCAGAACGAGTGGATACGTGAGGGAGGCGAGGAAAGGGCGGACGGTAAAGATTAGCCTCAGTTTTTTCCTCAAATAATCTGTGCATAGCTGGATAAAAATTACCGCTAAGTGACATCGGTTTTTATTGAACCCTTAAGTACTTCTACTGAACTTATGACTGCCCAAATTATAGTTAGTGCCTCAATTCCCTACGCAATAATGCGCAATATTTCCGAAAATAATGCTGAATATATGCATCAGACCCCGATTTCATGAAGAAACCATGAAGCTAAAAAATGATACCCGTACCGCCCTGTCTTCAAGAATGCGAGGCTTGAATCGGCGGCGGCTTGAAGGCTTTGGTAATGGGTTAGAGTAAGGCACAATAATACTGAGCACGATGACTGAATCTATGCATCCAGAGTCTGTATATGAAGATAGTTTGGCGAACTGGCAGCAGCAGCTGGGAAAAGACCTGCCAGATCAGCCAATCTCTATGCATCAAGCCATTGCTCAGTGGCTAGTGGGTGAGTCCGCTCGATTCGAGCAGATGAGCCCTGCCGAAATTGCGCTCGCCAAAAAGGCGATGGACTACCGCTATCGCATCTTTATCTCTCGCTATTGGGGGCTCTCCCCCGAAAAGGCTTATCAAAAGCTGCTCCAAAAGCTCGGCGGACTGTTTTTGATTCGGAGCAAAGTACGCACCTGGATTGCCCTTAGCCGTGATCGCAAACGCGCCGTCAAAGATGTGTTGCAAGAAGTCATTCAAGAAATGCTGCAAAGCGATCGCCACATGCTGCAACAGACAAAATGGATTGCCCAATGTACGACTCGCGCCAGCCTCCGCAACCTGCTCACGCTCGCCACGATTGAAGAATACTGCCTGCGGCCCATTCGCAATCAGCCTCTATTGGTGTATCGCTTTGTCAATTATCTGAGGCGATCGCAGCGTGGCGGCATGACCCAAGTGCCTAGCAATGAACTCATTCAGCTCATCTCCGAAGAAATCGGCACGGATGACGCCGATGGCACGCTTAGCCTGTTAGATTTTGAAGCTCTAGATCGCTACGAAGTACAAACAGAATTTGAAGCCCAGCAAGCCGCTAGGCAAACCGTCAAACAGCAGTTCGCCGAATACTTACACAGCAAGCTTGGCGAAACCGCCACACAGTGGCTAGCGCTACACCTCCAAGGCTACGCCCAAGACGACATCTCAGCCCGGCTCAGCCTCAACGTTCGAGAAGCCTACCGCCTGCGCGAAAAGGTCAGCTACCACGCCATTCGCATCTTCACGCTCAAAGAACAGCCTGATTTGGTCTTTTCCTGGCTAAAAACCTCGCTCCGGCACCACAATCTTGGGCTAACGTCTACCCAATGGGATGACTATTTCAGCGCCCTAGCCACCGATCAGCAGCAAATGCTAGACGCGTTCAAACAAGGCAAAACTGTCAAAGAAATCGCCCAAACTTTCGCGCTCACCGAAAAGCAAGTCGCCAGCAAATGGGCAGAACTCTACCTCAAGGCCCAAGACACCCGATCTGCCTAAAATCTCAAGTTTTAGACGCCTTCCGCGCGTCCATTACCCGACCAAAATTCAGCTTAAACTCACTCAACCCAACCAAACTCCCTGGCTCAGTATCCCAAGAAGCCGACAGCACGCCGTAGGTTAACCCCAACACGCCCAATCCAAAACAGCCCATTGTCACCAGCAACACCGCGACTGGCGGCAGCTCTACTAGCTGACGACTCTGCAAATAGTAGGCCAAAAAAAAGATTCCCACGCCCAAAAACACAGGTGAACCGGATAAAACGGCCATTCGCCTGAGCATCCGACGGCTAACAACTTCCGGTATTTTGCCACTGTCTTTACTAGCGTCTTTGCCATTGCCTGTTTTGCCAGTGGCATTATTGTCTCGCCGACCCGCTTTATCCGTCTTTGCCTTAGGTTTTCGCCAATCTCCAGCCAAAATTTCATCAGCTTTGGCCTGAGCCTTCGCTGACACTGAAGAATCAGCACCTTTCGATTTGCCTTTAGGCTCAAACGGTAAGCCCGAGCGCCCAGCTTTTTTATCGGCGCTTTTACTCGCTTTTTTATCCGCTTTTTTATTAGACCCAGAAGCCATGTTCAACCCTTATCCAAAACTGCCAACGACTGCCAACAACTGTCAACAAGGCGGCCAAGAGACATCGGTGTCATTGAAATATCCCAGCACTGGAGAGACTTTTCCTAGATTTTTTGGTTTTTTCCTAGATGTAGCGTCCGCAGGGGCACAAGGGTTTGCGCCCAATCTAGCGACCAATTTCTAGCAGCCCGTCTCTAGCAGCCCGTCTCTAGCAGCCCGTCTCTAGGATTCAGTCTAGCGCCTAGTGTATTAGCGACGGATTCCTAGTTTTTGAATCAACGCCTTGTAGCGCTCCGGATCTTGCGCCGTGAGGTAAGCGAGCAGACGCTTGCGATGACCAATCATCTTAAGCAGACCGCGCCGAGAAGAGTAGTCTTTCTTATTTTTTTGCAGATGCTGACTCAGGGTGTTAATCCGATCGGTCAACATCGCAATCTGTACATCGACCGAGCCGGTGTCGGTTTCGTGAACCTGATGCTCGGAGATGATTTCCTGTTTACGTTCCTGAAGCAATGCCATAGTAAAAAATTCTTTCGGTGGAAAATTTTGTTGGAAAAACCGGTATCAGAAAAATCAGCAGCTCCAAAAAGCAGCTTTTCCATACTCAGAGGTTTTCTATCGTAACACAGCCATACTCTTCTCAATCATTTCTCGGTACTGGCTCTTTTGCTTCATTCCCTTTAGCTCAGCGACTAGGGCTTTATGCCTAAACAGCTGTACGGTGGGCGTACCGGTAATTCCTGCTGACTCGGCCACGTCAGCATCTTCAGTGATATCAATTTCGATATAGTGAATTCGACCTTCAAACTCATCAACGACCTTGCTCAAAATGGGCTTGAGTGTGTGGCAGGGACCACAGGTGGGCGAAGCGTATTTGACTAAGATGGGGCGATCGCTCTCGTGGTATAGCCGTCGTAGCGCGTAGCTGCCTACATGCCGAGTAGTGCCCGCATCAAAGCCACCGACCTGCTTATATTCAGATTTTTCCTCCTGCTCGGCCTTTTCTGAACCGCTCTGATGGTATTCCTGAATCAAATTGTGCTCACTCAGCCAGCGCTCGGCCAACAGCGCCGCCATACAGCCTGTGCCCGCTGCCGTCACCGCCTGCCGGTACTCATGATCCTGCACATCGCCAGCGGCATACACGCCCTCAATATTCGTTGCCACCGATCCAGGCTCGGTTTTGATGTAGCCCACATCGTCTAGATCTAGCTGTCCGCCAAACAGCTGGGTATTTGGCCGGTGCCCAATCGCGTAAAACAAACCCCGCACGGGCAAATCTCCGGACTCACCGGTTTTCACGTTATGGACTTTTAGCCCCTCTAGCATCTCATCGCCATACACATCATCGACAACGGTATTCCAATGAATCGTGACTTTAGGATTGTTCAGTACGCGATCCTGCATGGCTTTACTGGCCCGCATGGTCTCGCCTCGCACTAGCAGGTTCACCTGCGATCCAAACTTCGTCAGATACACGGCTTCTTCGGCGGCTGAGTCACCGCCGCCAATCACGGCTAGCGACTCGTTTCTAAAAATTGGGGTGGCCCCGTCGCAAATGGCACAGGCCGAAATGCCTTTACTCCATAACCGCGCTTCAGAAGGTAGGCCCAGTCGCCGCGCCGTCGCGCCCGTCGCAATAATCACAGCATGGGCAAGTACTTCGCGATCCTGCGACCGAATCATAAAAGGCCGCTGACTAAAATCTGCCTCAATCACGTCTTCAGTGACCAGCTGCGCGCCCCATCGCTGAGCCTGAGCCTTCATTTTGTCCATAAGCTCAGGCCCGGTAATGCCATCGGGAAAACCCGGAAAGTTTTCGACTTCAGTGGTTGTCATCAGCTGCCCACCCGGCAGCCCGCCCATCTGATAGCCCTCAAATACAAACGGCTTTAGGTTTGCCCTGGCCGCATAGATTGCCGCCGTATAGCCTGCTGGCCCTGAGCCAATCACCACAACATTCTCAACTGTTGTATCTTTTCTGGCCGCATCTACAGGTGGCGCAGTGGTTTGACTGCTCACCGGCTGAGGCGATGAGTTCAAAAACGACTGCTCTGACGCTGGCTGACTCGGTAATGGCTGACTTGGTAATGACTGATTTGACAAGGCTTGATTAGAGGGTGGCTGATTGGACAGGGGTTGATCTGAAGAGGACTGAGGCAAACTCATGACGGCTACGCTTAACTTTCCTTAACATATAGTGTACCAGCTTCAGTCCCCTCTCAATTGTCTCCAAATATGCGGTCTTGATTTGCAAATTCGTTAAATTACGTTGGTCAATTCATTGGTCAATTCATCAATCCGTAAACAGGGTTAAACCAACAGTTTCTCTTGATAGATTCACACGGTCTTCGGGAATTAAAGAGGGACAGCGATCGCCCCTCAAGCGATACCTGACAAAGTTCTCATCTTCTTCTTCTTAAAAACCGTTTTCCAATGAATCAGGCTTTTGGTACGCACACGACAGCTGTAGACATCGGTCAACTCCATCACCAGAGTCTGAATCACCAGAGTCTGAATCACCAGAGTCTGAATCACCAGAGTCACTCAAACTCTCGCGCGATGCGCCATGGCCTTTACCGCAGCATCATCGGCGGACTTTTGGGCCTCAGCTTGATCGGCGCGGCTGCAAAAAGCGCAGCGGCTAATCTCTCAGAGCCTCTGACCCATCAGCCAGCGATCGCAGAAGCGGTTACTCAATCAACAACATTGTCTAAGGCTGAGCCCTCTCTGGCTCAGCCGCCACAATCTCTGCTGGCAGCTGAGCATATTGCCAAAAAATCGGCCCATGCCACCAATGTCCGCTCGATTTGGCTAGATCGTGGAACGATTGTGTCTGCGGGATCAAAAGCGGAGCTTGCTAAAGTATTTGAGCGATTTAAAGCCGCTGGGATCAACACCGTATTTGTAGAGACGGTTAATGCGGGATATCCGATTTATAACAGTGCGATCGCCCCAGCGCAAAATCCGCTGATTAAAGGATGGGACCCCCTACAAGCGTCTGTTGAGCTTGGCAAAACCTACGGGATGGAAGTCCATGCTTGGGTTTGGCTGTTTGCCGCCAGTAACCAAGCGCACAACAGCCTAGTCGGCAAACCGGCTAACTATCCTGGCCCTATCCTCAGCGCTCACCCCGACTGGGCCGGTTTCGACAACCACGGCAACCTGATCATTCCAGGCCAAACCAAAGCCTTTCTCGACCCGGCCAATCCTCAAGTTCGCCAGTACCTGATCAGTTTGTTCAGCGAAATCGTGAGCCGTTACGACGTTGATGGCATCCAGTTTGACTATGTCCGCTACCCTTTTCAAGACACTGACGCCAACCGTCTCTTTGGCTACGGCAATGCAGCCCGCCGGCAGTTTCATCAGCTCACGGGAACCGACCCCATTACGCTCTCACCTCGCAACCAAGGCAATCAGCAACAGGCCAGGCTCTGGAACCAATGGACTAACTACCGCATCCAGCAAGTGAGTTCTTTTGTTTTAGAAGCCTCCCGCCATCTTCGCCGCCAAGATCCTAGCCTCACCATCTCCGCAGCCGTTTTTGCCGATGGCACTTATCAGCGCCAACAAACCATCCAGCAAGACTGGGAAGACTGGGCCGACCAAGGCCTGATCGATTGGATCGTCCTCATGAGCTATGCCAGTAATACCCAGCGCTTCAGCGAACTTATCCGCCCTTGGGTACTGGAATCTAGCTATCGCAATACTACTGTCATTCCTGGCATTCGCCTGCTCAACCTCCCCATGAACATAGCCTCCGAACAGCTTCAGCTCGCCCAAAACTGGGCAACCAGCGGCTATGCCCTTTTTGCTGCCGACAACCTCAACGCCGAGGTTGAAGCCATGCTCGCAGAGGTCAATGAGAATAGGGGTGACGCCTTTGCCATGCCAGCGCCTTCTACTGCGATCGCCAACCATCAACACCCAATTCAGCCATAGCGATAGTTAAGAGATTTAGAAAAGCTTACTTACTTGATAGACTTCATCGGAAATAGTGTAAACAACAGGAACAGGAATTCTGTCTATGCAGTTGATACCGGCTCACAAGGCTTTCCCCGACAATGGTTCATCCGGAAGCTGGATAATCTACAAACCGTTTCCATCACCTCATCATCGAAATTACCAGCTCGATTACGGAATTCCGCCCTAGAATTTGACAGCAATTAATGCCCTCATTTTGGTGCTCCACCTCACCTCTCATGCTCAACACAACTCAATTAAACACTTCCTCGTCCGGCGTCAGTTCACCATTGTGGGGCTTCTTTTTCGACTAAAGAACAGTCATCCCTTTGGCTGATTGCCGCTAAGACCGCTTCTAGCTTAGCCAGTCGCCAGTCGGGTAAGTGGTGCTCAATCCTGATCCTTTACTAGAGAATGTAGGACGTGAGATTTTCAGCTAAATATATCAGAAGTAATTGATTTGATTGAGAGAATGGGTATCTTAGGGAAGGACTATAAGACACAATAATTGCTAACAGAATAATCTTCCTCCGTCACTCGTTACTGATTCTATCACCCGTTACTGAATATACTCTTGCAAGACTCAGTTTATCTCATAATTCCTGTTCACAACCGAAAATTCATCACAATGCAATGCATAAGTAGGCTTGAGGAACTAAATGCATTAAAACAATTCTCCGTAGTAATTATAGACGATGGGTCTACTGATGGAACCTCAGAAGCTCTCCAGGAAAGTTACTCATGTATTACCGTGCTGAGAGGAGACGGCACTCTGTGGTGGACAGGAGCCATAAAACTAGGTATGCAGTATGCCATCAACAACGGAGGCAATTTTATCATTTGGCTTAATGATGACTGCCTTATAGAAAAAGAGTCTTTAGAGAATTTAGTGGACTTTACCCGTCGTCATCCCAACAGCATCATAGGCGGGATAGGTTATGAGTCTTCTGAAATCGCTCGGGTTGCTTTCGGCGGGAAGAGAAGAAAAATGTTTGGATACGAAGTCATTAAACCTACTCAGCACAGGATATATCCTTGCGACTTGCTGAGTGGAAATTTCGTTTGTATGCCTACTACGGTTGTTCACCAAATAGGCTATCCAGATGTTGAAAAAACACCTCATTACGGTGGTGACTCCTTATTTCTCATTCGTGCTAGGCGAGCAGGCTACTCGTTTTTTTTTGATAGTCGGTGGCCAGCAACAAACCTATCAACAGCTGAAAAATCTTCTACTAATCCCAGCAACTGGCTCACAGGCAATAAGTCTACTGTAGAAATTGCAAAACTAATATTCAATCGTCATTCTTTAATGAGCTGGAGAGTATGGTGGAATCTATATAAAGAAGATTATCAACATTATGGCATTATCCTATTCTTATTAAAATTCTCCTACATGACTGTTCTTTTGGGTTGCATCACTACTTTACGATGGCTGCCAGTTAGAGCTAGGATAAAAATATCTCTTCTTAAGCGAGGAATTTTTGCTGACTAAAGATTTTCCGTCTTAGTATACAGATCCCTATAGATTTCTCTCTATTCAGCTTACTTATTTCAGCGATATGTCTTCTTCTAAAGCTCAAAGCCCTTCAACAGTAAGCATCTTAATCAATAACTATAATTATGCTCAGTTCTTAGATGAGTCCATTCAAAGCGCGCTCAATCAAACATACGAACCCTGTGAGATCATCATTGTAGATGACGGATCACAAGATACGTCTGTGGCAGTCATTGAGCAATATTTGCCTAACATCAATGCCTTGATGAAAGAGAATGCTGGACAAGCGTCAGCTTTCAATGCCGGTTTTTTTCTTTGCACAGGTGATATCATTTGCTTCTTAGATGCTGATGATTACTTTTACAGTGAGAAAATTTCAGAAATTGTAAGAATTTTCTCTAAGAATCCTGATATTGGATGGATTTTTCACCCATTAGAGTATGTTACTGCGCAAGGTACGCCGTTGAATAAAAGCAACGCAAGCGATATCACTCAGTCTAAAAATATTGACTTTAGAATAAAGCTAAAATTAGGCATTTCTCCAAAAGAATCCATTCCTTGTGGTTTGTGCTTCAGGCGAAGCACGCTTGAGAAAATCTTACCTATGCCAGAATCTATAGGCGTGAGTATTAGCGATAATTATCTAAAATATGCGGCTATTGGTCTTTCGCCTGGCCTTTTGCTGGATAAGAAGCTGGCCGTTCAAAGAATACACAGTTCTAATACATATACATTTCGCCAAGACAACCACCTGCTGCGTGCTGAAATTCATATCAAAACGGGCTATTATCTACAAGAACAATTTCCCGAGTTTGGACTGTTTGCAGATAAACTTTTTGTCAAAGGTGTTGCCGAGATGCTATCAATGTTCTCTTTCAAAAAGCTTTGGAATATAGAAGAAGTATCAAAGCACATTATCAGAAACCTTTATCCGCATTTTGTCATGCTCAATTTTCTTAAGTGTGTATTCCACATCTTTAAATTTTCCTATCTCAGGCTTCAGCATCAAATGATTGGGAATTAACCAACACATTTTGATTCTTTTTTCTAAAGCAAGCTTTACTTATGCACTCAAGCTTACCTACCGTTCTGATATATCGAAATCACCTCCTGCCTCATTCAGAAACGTTCATTCGTGAACAGGTAAGCTCCATAAAAAATTACGATTGTCGATACGTTGGCTTTCGCCGTGTTCCAGGATTAATGCTCCCTGTCGACAAAGTCATAACAGCTTATGGGCCTAGCTTGGTGCAAAAAATAAGTGAGCTATCCTACAAGGTTTCTGGATTTTCGCCGACTTTTACTAAAAAGCTGAGTAGATTATCTCCTAAGCTCATACATGCCCATTTCGGCCCTGATGCAGTACGCGCCGTTCCCCTGGCAAAGCAGTTGAATATTCCGCTGGTCGTTACTTTTCATGGTTATGAACTCACCATAAAACCTTCTTATGCTTGGAGAGCTTCTTTTAGTCAGTTTGTATATTTCCTACATAAAAATGGTCTAAAAAAGAAAGCTGCTCACTTCATTGCAGTGTCAGATTTTATCAAAAATATTTTGCTAGAGCAAAAGTTTCCGTCTCAGAAAATATCAACGCACTACATTGGTATCGATACCTCTTTGTTTACTCCAGATGAATATGTTCAACGAACTTCAACCGTATTATTTGTTGGGCGTTTGGTTGAATTCAAAGGCTGTGAATACCTAATCCATGCGATGTCGCGAATTCAATCTATCCTTCCTGCAACAGAGCTTATTATAGTAGGCGATGGGCCGCTAAGAAGTCATTTGGAAGCAATGGCAAATCAGATGCTCAAGAGATATCGGTTCTTAGGAGTACAATCCCCTAGCGTTGTTCGAGAGTGGATGAATAAAGCAAAGGTTTTCTGTGTCCCTAGTATTACAGCCCAAAACGGCCATAGAGAGGCCTTCGGCATAGTGTTCATAGAAGCTCAATCTATGGGATTACCTGTTGTCACTTTCAACAGCGGCGGAATATCTGAGGCCGTAGCCCACAACAGAAGTGGCTTTCTAGTTTTAGAGAAAGATGTTGGCGCACTCTCAGAACGCTTACTATCTCTTTTGAAGAATCCGATACTCTGGCAGGATATGAGTCAACAGGGTATTCAAAGAGTCAGAGAAAGATTTGATATTCAACGGCAAACTCAGCAGTTAGAATGCCTATATTCAGATATTCTAACCAATCATAAAAATTATAAAAGCAGCCAAACCACCATTATATAAACATATCTTTATTACAGAAGCTAGTATGTCTAAAAAAACTGTCTATAAATTAGTTATTCTCAACAATTTAGTGACACCATATAGAATTCCCCTTTATCAAGGTTTAGGTAGCCGATTTTCAACGTATCTATTACTATCCGGGAAAGAGTCAAATAGAGATACTTGGACAAATCTGGAAAGTAGTTTATCGAATGTGCATGTCCGCGACGTGTGGGGATTTACACTTCAGTTCTTTGAAAAAAGACGTGGCAAAATATTCGATCCACGTTATTTACATATCAATCCTGGCTATTGCTGGGAACTCCTAAAAATTCGCCCAGACGCTGTTATATCAGCAGAAATGGGCTTTCGGAGCCTGATTGCTCTAGCTTACGGTTTTTTATTTCGAAGGCCCGTTTGGATTTTGTGGGGCGGCACCTTACTAACTGAGAAGAATCGCAGCTATCTAAAAAGGTTATTACGACAAGTTATCTTTCGGCGAGTAACTCGATGGATCAGCTATGGACAAACCACGACAGATTACCTGCTGCATTTAGGCGTTGATCGCTCATACATATTACAAATTCAAAACTGTATTGATGAAGGCTTGTACCAGAACGATCATTTGCCTGTTTTAAGGCTTTCACCATCACCAACTTTGCTATACGCGGGCCAATTTATTAAGCGCAAGGGCGTGGACTTATTTTTACAGGCTGCTAAGAAGCTACAGCAAGAGGGCTATCATTTTTCTATTTTGCTAGTTGGGAGCGGAGTTGAGCAAGAAAAACTTACTCAAATAATTTCACAGCTAAACTTAAAAAACATTACGGTTTTACCCTCTCAAACGCCTAAACAAATGCCTGCGGTTTACAAGAGCGCAGATGTTTTTGTCTTTCCCACTCTAGAGGAAGTATGGGGACTTGTGGTTAATGAGGCAATATGGTCTGGCTTAACGGTGGTTTCCTCTATCTATGCGGGCTGTGCAGAAGAAATTCTGCCGCATGAGAATTTGTTTGATCCTTTAGATCAGGATTCTTTTGTATGCATTTTACGTAAAGCCATAATGGGCGAACTTGCGGCTCCGACGGTAAACAAGCTTTATACAGCGTCACAAGTTGTAGAAATGATTTCAAATGAGCTGATGGGCGAGCTTACTTCTAAAGATGATCGAACTTCTCAATCAATTTTGCTAAATACGACTGCTGAAGGGAATACTCTTACATGAGTTCTTCAATATTGTCTAACTAGAAGCTAACTAAGTTCGGGAAAATGTCTTCGCTTAGGCAGAACTCAAAGTATTATCCCGTCTTTTGAGAGCTATGTCGCAGCGTATTTTGAAGACTTGGATTAGCGAAACTAGCTATGCAAGCACCTGTGATCGCATCCAATCCCTTCTCCAAACCCGCCAGTCCAGCTACATTATCGCTGCCAACGTCCATGTGGTCATGACTGCCTACTGGCAGCCAAAATACCGTGACATTTTAAACCAAGCCGCCCTCGTAACACCCGATGGTATGCCGCTGGTATGGGGCATGCGCTGGTTAGGTGCCAAAGAGCAAACTCGGGTATATGGCCCCGACTTAATGCTGGCCTGGTGCGATCGCGCCATCCAAACCCACACGTCCATCTACCTATACGGCAGCAGCCCTCAAACCCTCCAACGCCTCAGCACCAAACTACAGCAGCAATACCCCAACCTTCAAATTGCCGGAACACACGCCCCCCCTTTTAGAACATTAACCCCAGCGGAAGAAGCCCTCGATAGAGAACGCATCCGCCGCTCAGGCGCAAATGTCGTCTTTGTCGGGCTCGGCTGCCCAAAACAAGAAGAATGGATGTATCGTCAGCTGGGTAAGCTAGATGTCGTCATGATTGGCGTCGGTGCCGCTTTCAAATTTCACAGCGGCGAAGTCTCTCAAGCACCCCGCTGGATGATGCGCTATGGCTTAGAGTGGCTCTTTCGCTTAGCGCAAGAACCCCAAAGACTGTGGTCACGCTATTTACTCACTAACTCAGCTTTTGTCATTCTCTTCTTAGGACAGCTCACTAAGTACTTTTTTAATCACCACACCCGTCCCCCCGTCCTTTCCAACAAATAAACATCCACGCTTGCCTCAGAGCCTCGCCCCCAAAGCGCCCGCTATGAAAACTTGGCCGATCGAGAATAAGCTATCAGGCAATACAACCGATATCCGGGCCTCGCGCAGGGCCTTTCACACACATCATCTCACCCGTACCCAGCACAAAAGGCTGTGCTTGGTCACCAGTGACATTCTCGCAATCTCTGCTGCTTGGAAACTCGCCCAATTCCTTAACCAGTTCTATTCTCCTTTGCCTGCGTCCTTTGTTTGGTGGATCTGGCTAGGCTTTCCCAGCGTGTTCTGGCTATTTGTCATTTCTACCTTGGCACTCTTTGCCTACTACCGTCTCTACAGCCATACTAACGCTGCCAAAGACTATGCCAAAGCAGCCCAGCTCATCAGCTATGTATACCTCGCATCGCTGGTGATAAGCTACTTTTATGATCCAAGCTTAGATCTCCCCCGATCGCTCTTTTTCTCTGCCTGGTTCAGCAGCATTTTTACCGTCATTACCGCTCGTCTGGTTACCAATCGACTGCTCCATCAGCTAGCCGCCAAGCGAAAGCCGACTACCGTATTTTTAATTGCACCCGCCTGCCGCCTGCCAGCGCTCTCCCAACTGGTCAGTCAGCAGCCTCATTATCGCGTTGTCGGCGCTGCGATCGCCGCATCTGCCCACTCTGCCACCGTCTTTCAATCCATCCTCAGGCACCAGCCCGAAGAAGTCCTCGCTGAGAGTATCCCTGACGCCGAACTGGCCTCCAGCTTGTTCTGGCGGCTGCGCGGCATGGGCATTGTGCTCAGGCTGTTACCTTCTAGCCGCGAAATGATTTATCGGCGCGGCGTGCCCGAAATTTTTGCCAGCCTGCCGACGCTTCGGATCGAAGCCTCTTTTTTTAGAGGGTTCGACTACCGCCTCAAACGCTGGTTAGATTTTTTGTTGGCGGCGGTGGTTACGCTAATTGCAATTCCCTTCTTTTTCGTCATTGCGATCGCCATCAAACTCTCCTCTCCTGGTCCCGTCTTTTTCCGTCAGCAGCGCACTGGCCTACATGGCAAAGTGTTTCAGGTTTGGAAATTTCGCACCATGGTCGTCAATGCGCCCGAGCTTCAAGCAAAGCTAGAGCAAAAAAACGAAAATATCGATGGCGTCATGTTTAAAATCACCAGCGACCCACGGGTTACCTCCATCGGCAAATTCCTCAGACGCACCAGCCTAGACGAACTGCCTCAGCTTTTTAACGTCCTTTTAGGCCAAATGAGCTTAGTCGGCCCGCGCCCGCTGCCCCTACGAGACACCTCTCTTTTCGACTCCTGGCATCATGTTCGCCACCAGGTTCTCCCTGGCATTACCGGTCTATGGCAAATCTCCGGGCGATCTACCATCAAAAGCTTCGACGACGCAGTCCGACTAGATCTCCACTACATAGACAACTGGTCACTCAACCTTGATCTCGATATTTTATTAGAAACCATCAAAATAGTTTGTTCAGGGAAAGGGGCATATTAAAGCAGCCGCATCAGTATTTGCCCTTATCTATGCAACTTGCCTCTAAAATTCAAGCCACCTTTCTGCCTACTACGCTTCTAGCCGTCGGTTGGCAGTGGCAATGGCTCGGCACCGTTGGATTCCTAGCCCTTTTGAGCTTTACCTGGCTGCCTCACAGCTACACGCGTATGGTCGGCTGGCCTTACTCACTGTGGTGGCAAGTCGCATTTTGCCTACTGGTTGCCGCAGGGATTGGGCTGACGCGGCAGTTTTCCCAGTCATTACGTCCGCTGGGCCACCAGTTAGATTGGATTGTTCTTGTCATCTTGCTCAGCGGCGGACTGTCGGCCCTCAGTGCGCCATTTAAAGCGGTTGCCGGATTGAACTTTCTTCTACTGACTAGCTATGGCATTGTTCTATACCTCACGGTTAATTGGCTACATCACACGCCACTGCTAAAAGCGCGACTCTGGCTAGCGCTGACCGTCACGGGGACCCTTACTCACCTCATTAGCTTGGCATTTTGGCGACCCAATCGCGCCATGTGGATCAGCGGCGACTTTTATACGGCCATTCGCAATGCTTTACCGCTCGGTCATCACAATTTCGTCGGGGGGTATTGTTTGTTGTTGTTGCCGCTGGTGACAGGATTTGCATTTACTCAAACCCATGCAAAACGATGGATTGGCTATGGCGCGATCGCGCTAAACCTTCTCGCGCTCTATGCCAGCGGATCTCGCGGTGCCCTCTTAGGTGCCGTTGCCCTCGGCCTAGTCACACTTACATGGCGGATCATTCACCACCGACCCAAAACGCTCGCACAATGGAGCTTTGTTGTACTTACCTTACTCCTTGTTACGGGCGTACTGATTAGCAATCCTCGTGTTCGCACTCTGGCATCCTTTAATGCCTCACCCAGTAACCAAAGCTTTTCTATTGAGCAAATTGCCGACGGCCCCACTCAAGATCGGCTGTTTATGCTGCAAGCTGGACAGCGTATCTTCAAGGATCGCCCACTTTTCGGCGTAGGCCCCGGCAATCTTTCTCGGGTTTATAACCTCTACCGACCGATAGAAACCGGCGGTGGGTTAGAACTGGTTCAACAGCTGCACAATACCCCCGCCCAAATCCTCGCAGAGACAGGACTTGCTGGATTCAGCGGTTATTTACTCTGGCTGGGCTATTTATTGAAATTAGGCATTGCCTTACATCGCAAAATTCCGGCAGGGAGCGATCGCACGCTCCTACACAGCATCGCTGCAAGCTGGTTTGCTTACGGCATCTCTAGCCTCACCGACTATCAGCTCGAAAACATCGGCATCGCCAGCACCCTCCTTGTCACCACAGCGCTTCTCGTCCACCTCGCCGATATCCATCTGCCAGATGCATCTTTGCCCGTTCTCTCTCACCGAACCCGCAGAATCGTGAGCCTTTGCTTACTCATATACTTAAGCATTGCCATCCAAGTCTGGGCGAGGGTCAATGCTGGGTTTTATCTGGCAGCCGCTGCCGAAAAAAATATTGCCATCAACAACCTAGTCAAAGCCGAGGCCCAATGGCTAAAAGCTAGCCAGCTCAACGCCTGGGATCCTACCTACGCAGCTCTTTCGGCAGAACAGCTAATAAATATCGCGGGGCAAACCGCTGATCCTAAAAACCAAGAAACGCTGATAACGGCTGCGATCGCCTCTCTCCAATCCGCCATCACAGCCGCCCCCAATGATCCCTGGTTCCACCAAAATTTAGCCGTTTTACTATTGCCCAATCAGCCTAAACAAGCCGAAAATCACCTCCGCCATACGGCTCTGTTGTTTCCTCGGAGCCAGCACGCCACTTACTACACTCTCGGTCATGCATATTTACAGCAAAACAAAACTCAACAAGCCATCACCGCCTTTGTTCTCGAAAGTCTCTCCAATCCTAGCTTTCTAATCGATCCCCTCTGGGAGAGTTCTTCTTTCAAACCACATTTGCCCCAGGTTTTAGCGCAAACCCTAAGCGCGTGGCAACAAATTCTAGCCATCACTGCGCCTAATTCTGGCCAATATGCATGGCTCAACCAGCAAACAGCCCTAATCAAATGGTGGCACCATCAACCCCAAACCGCCGATATTAACCAATTGAATCCCCTCACTCAAGCCATTCTAAATGCCGACACCGACCCCACAGCATCCATCCATCTGATCAATCAAGCCTTACAAACGAGTCTCCCCGAAACTGCGTCTGCGCTTGCTTTACTCCGAGCTTGGTTCGCCCCCAACGACTATCTCAACGACGCTTTAAAAAACTTCGACAGCGCAGAGATTGACAAGCAAACCATTATCAACCACATCACCACTCACCCCGACCTCCGCCAATGGCTCACCTCTGCCCAGCAACCCACCGACCCAAAACTCCGCATGGGCCTATCCTTCGCCTACCGCAACCAATCCGCCCAACTCATCGGCACCATCCTCTCTGCTGGCGGCCGCAGCAGTAGCCCCCTTATCAACCAACTTCATCTCTTTCCACCCCCACCTCGCGAATTCTCCCCTCTCGACCACAAAGTAGTCAAACTCTTCCAATCTCTCCCGTAAATCTCTCCCATCTCCCCATCTCCCTATCTCCCTATCTCCCCATCTCCCCATGACCAAAACCCTCATTACCCCCTCGACCCAATCCACCAGCCTACTCCCGAAAACAATCACTCTCTTCACAATTCTCTTCTACGTCCTTTTCACCCTTCTCCCAAACAGCAACAGTCTTATGGTGAAATGGCCCTGGGTTTTCCTTTGGCAAGTCGGCCTCACCCTTGGCCCCCTCGCCCTCCTCTTCCACTGGTGGCACCGTTCATTCCGTCCGCTAGGCCACCGGCTAGACTGGTTAGCGGGCACTAGCTGCATCACTCTTGTTCTCAGCGCCGCCTTCGCTCAATTTTGGCACCAGGCCCTTTGGTACAGCTGGGCTGCCATCTGCGGTATCGCCTTCCTATACGCGCTCAACAGCTGGCTCACCTCATCCCAGCGGCTCTCCCACTTGCTCACTTTCCAAGGTGCATTGGCCATCACTTTCAGCGCCTTTAGCCTTGTTGCTTGGTTCTTCCAAACCGTTCGCCCCTACCAACAAACGTTACAACAGCTCAAAAGCTACGGCATCGAAAGAAGCTTCGACCTCCAAATTCTTACCCTGCGCAACTGGCATCCTATCGGCCACCAAAACTATGTCGCCGGTTATCTGATGCTGGCATTACCGCTTCTGGTAGGGCTGGCCTTTTCCCGTAGCAGCTGGCAACGCCCTATATGGCTCGCTGGATTTGCCCTTGGCTTAGCCACGCTATACAGTACCGCCTCTAGAGGCGGTTGGCTGGGATTGATAGTCAGCCTTTTTGTGTTTATTAGCCTATCGACTTTTCGCTATCCCAAACTGCGTCGGGTGTTACTAAGCAGCGGAGTCGTGAGTTTTGTGGGGATAGTGCTGTGGGGGGCGAGCAATCAACGCATTCGCGCGCTTTTTACCGCGATCGCTTCTAAAGGTGAAGGCAGTGAACTGGCCTACCGCCTCATCACCAATACAACAGGATGGCACATCGGGTTAGATCATCCGCTCCTCGGCTCAGGGCTCGGCAGCGTTAGCTTACTCTACCAAAAGTACCGTCCTGACTGGGCCGGTCGCGAAGCCGAACTCACCTATCAGCTCCACAGTACACCCGCTCAGCTCTGGGCAGAACTGGGGCTTCTGGGCATTCTTTTAACCGCAATTACGCTTTTATCCATCGCCTTTTTAGGCATTCGCTGGTGTAAGGTCACCTCTCCGGGTACTTCTCAGGATGCCGCTGAAGCGAACAACCACTCAGAGATCCCTACCCCTTTAATCATCGGTGTCATTAGCGGCATCGCAGGCTACAGCACCTACGCCCTAACCGACTACCAGCTAGACAACATCTGCATCAGTGGCACACTTCTCATCTACATCGCAACGCTTATCTTCGCCAACGGGCTAGATCCAGCACTTGAAACCCAAGCCCAAGGAAACCGTACGCAACACAAACGCATTGCCCTAGCCGGAGCGGGCGTACTAGCCGCTATCTCGCTGTGGCTCTATCCCATCCATCGCGCTTGGATGCTCTCCAGTCAGGGCTTTTTAGCCCTTCAGCAAGACGACTTTGCCAGTTTTGTCACCTACCTCACCAAAGCTCACGAAACAGCCCCTTGGGAACCCTACTACGCCCATCAGCTCGCCTGGAACCTGGGAGAACTCGCCTACAAAAGCGAAAATCCTCAGCAGCAAGAATCGCTCAGGCAAGAGAGCGTCCAGTGGTTTGAAAAAGCTAATGCCATCTCTCCAAATCAAGAATTTGGCTACTCTAACTTAGGCTGGCTTCAGGTCAATTCAAATCCGCAAGCGGCAACCCAAAACTTTCTCAAAGCGACCCAGCTCGTCCCTGGCAAAAAAGGCGTTTTCTTCGCGCTGGGCTACAGCCTACTTAAGGAAGGTAAAACCAAAGAGGCGCTTCAGGCAATGGTCACCGAACTGATGCAGCAGCCTGTTTTAATCACTAGCCCCATTTGGCAAAGTCTAGAGCTAGCAGCATTTTACCCTCAGGTGCTGGCTAGCTATGAAGCAAAACTCAATCAGCGCTTAGCCCAAGCCAAGACCGAAACATCTAGGGCTCATTACTATCAAATTTTAGGTAGCCTCAGCTGGTGGCAAGGAGACTTTGATAAAGCGCGGACGGCTTTTGAAAAAGTGCCTACACCGTTGAATAAAGCGATGTTAGCGCTAGCACTGACCGGGCCAGGGGAAAAGATTGAGGTTGAAGTGAGCAAAAAAACTGCGGCGGGAATGGCGATCGCAGCTTGGCAAAATCCCCAAGAGAGCGATCGGTACTTAACTAAAGCCTTGACTCAACCCACAGAAGCCGGAGAATTTCCACCAGCAAACTACATTAGTTCTCTTACAAATAATCTTAACGATAGCTTAGCGGCTTCATCCACATTTTATGAATGGGTAACAGAAGCAACAGTACTTTCTAATAAAAATCAACGCTTAGGGTTTGGTACTATCAGCCGACATATTGATGGTCCGCAGCCCTACGACTTCTCACCTCGCATAGAAAGTTTAATCAAAATACTCTTCTTAGAATCCCTTTTCCCAGAAGCATGAAAACTTTTCTAAATCTATTGAGTTAACATATTGATAAAAAATTTCTAAATATCACGATTATCTAAGCCAGTTTCAGCTCTAGAAGACGTAATTTGTATCTCTCCACCTTCGGTTATTGTAACGTCACCGCCTAACTCATGGATTCGCCTAATAGCTTTATCTCGCATTTGACTATCTAAAGCTGTTGTTAAAATACTTCCCCAGGCATTGATTTGAGCTAAGTGACTATCAGGGCTACTGGCCAAAAATTGTGCCGTTTGCTGTGATATTTGCGCGATCACGGCCGCTTCTTCACCAGCCGATTGAAGAGCCCAGTCAGCAGCCATTTCAAAAGATTTTTGTGCTGCTTCACCATCGTTTAAAAAAAGCAGCTCATCTGTTCCTTTATATCTCCAAATATAGTAGCCATCTACAGGTCGTTGCTCACTCAATCTTTCGAGACCTTTGGCCATTATCTGAACGGTTTCTTCCGGCGTTCCAGCATAAAGCGTGCTACTACCAGAGAGGAAAACGTAAAACTTCCTGAAGTAGGGATCATGCTGGATAGCGGCGGATAAATATTTTGCACTATCACCATAACCAATCTGTTGACGAGCTTCATTGTCACCAAAATATTGCAAAAATTGAACGAATATATGGTTTGCCAACATGTTTCTAAAGCCTAGTGAAGGCATTTTCGCCATCATTCTTAGCTGCTCGGCTTTCTGCTCTACATCTTCTTTAATATTCTGGTTGATCTTCTGCTCAACGTAAGAATGTCCGCCTTTAACAACCGTATCTTTGCTGTCGTCAGACAATTGTATTAGAGTCGAATACTGAAATCCTCCGATAGTAGCTACACTTAAAATACTTAGTAAAGTGTTTGTCAAAATGTTAGAAGCCATTTAAATAATCTCTCTCAAGAGTACTGTCTTAAACTCAATACAGTTTCATAACAAAAGGAAGCGAGTTTGTTAAAAGCCCGCTTCCTATAAAAATATGCTGTCCTTATATTTTAGTTATATTAGGCCCAGCCTAGAAGAGAAAAAGCGTTAGTCACCGAGGTTTTTATAATCAGCTGGGCACGTGGGGGCACCAGCCTCATCGGCAGCCATGTTAGTGAAGGCCTCAGTTCCATCAGCACCAGATGCAATTCGTGCGTCTACAGCTTCGCACAAAGACGCAAGTGTTGTTGCTTCAGTCCCACCTATCGTACCGATTTTAACAGCACCAGTATAGGCTTTAAGTGAGGACACATCATCTGCAACTCCCTCTTTTGCAGGTTGAGCTTGGTTTAGGACACCATCATCCTGGGCTTCAATTGTATAGAGGTAGTTAGCAGTAGTTGTTTCGATGCCTAAGCCCAATCGGGCAAAATCAGCTGTGTCCTCAACAAATTCGCTATTTTCTAAATAGTAAGCCTGCTGAGCGCGATTTGCTGAACCAACATAGGTCTTAGCTTCAGACTGCTTTGCTTTGTTGGCTTGGTTCAAGAAGGAAGGCAGAGCAATTGCTGACAGAATACCGATGATGATGATTACAACAAGAAGCTCAATAAGCGTAAAGCCGCCGTCAGCCTTTTTCTTGCCTGCAAAGTGCTGAAGCAATTTTGCTTTAAGTTGAGATGTCATGAAAGGTGTCTCCGTGATTTTTTGAGGTAGGTTCGTGTGTACATAAGTTGAAAATCAAGCGATGCACCCATCTACAAAGAAGAATCAATACCTTGAAGCTCCCTCACAGACCAGCATTTACTTGCTTTCCGCTCCGAACTTAATCTACCCCTTCACATTTCTTGAACAGTCAGCCTATTTACACAGGCCTCAACAACTTACTTTTCACTTATCCGTACTTTACCGGTACTCACACCCCTAACACTCACTCAAACCTACTCCCACCGCCCATCCTCCCTACAATGCCCATTCACCAATCAAAATAACTTGTTTACAACAAATTCTGTTGAATCTTTTTCAACCTGATCAACAACCAATGACACCACTTACCTACACTTACTTACCTACCTTAAAAATTCTCTAATCCCTCCAATCGTTCGCTGACCCCTTTGCCATTGCCAAACTGCGCCGACTCTCCACAAGTCTTCGGTGTTGGAAAAATCTTCGTCGGATTCGCCAAACCCTTTTTGTTCAATGCACCTCGCACCCACTGCATGGTCTCCAAATCTGTTGCACTAAACATATTCGGCATGTAGCACCGCTTATCTGCCCCAATGCCATGCTCTCCCGAAATACTTCCACCCACACTCACACACAGCTTCAAAATATCTCCACCTAGCGCTTCTACTTCCTCTAGCTGTCCTGGAATGTTGTTGTTGTACAAAATCAACGGATGCAAATTTCCATCCCCTGCATGAAACACATTCGCAACCCGATACCCATGCTTCGCACCTAGCGCTTCTATTTGTTGCAACACTTCTGGTAGCCTTGTCCTAGGTATCACACCATCTTGCACATAGTAATCGGGGCTCAGCTTACCCATGGCGGCAAAGGCCGCTTTTCTGCCTTTCCACAGCCGCAGTCTCTCCTGCACATCGGTTGCGTGGGTCAGCTGCCTTGCTCCGTTTTTGTAGCACATTGCCGCTATCTGCTTAGCACTTGCCGCCACCTCAGCGGCAGCGCCATCTATCTCTATGAGCAATATCGCTACCGCATCGCGTGGATAGCAGTTTGTCGCCACCACATCTTCAACTGCATTCAGGCTAAAGTTGTCCATCATCTCCAGCCCCGCCGGGATAATGCCTGCACTGATGATATCTGAGACCGTCTCACCGGCTGCCTCTACACTCGTAAAATCAGCCAATATTACCTGAACCGCCTCCGGCACCTTTAAAATGCGCAGCGTCACCTCTGTCACAATCCCCAGCGTTCCTTCAGACCCGACAAAAATCCCCGTTAGGTCATAGCCTGGCATCTCTGGCACCGCTCCGCCAATATCTACAGTCTCACCATCTGGCAGCACCACCTTGAGGCCCAGCACATGGTTTGTTGTTACTCCATATTTCAGACAATGTACGCCACCTGAGTTTTCAGCCACATTCCCCCCAATGGAGCAAGCCAGCTGACTCGACGGATCAGGCGCATAGTAAAACCCCGCCCCGCTTACTGCCTGCGTAATCCAGTTATTAATCACACCGGGCTGCACGACCACCCGCTGATTGTCGTAGTCAATATCTAAAATCTGTTGCATGCAGGTTGTAACAATCAGCACGCATTCTGCAACCGGCAGCGCCCCACCTGAAAGCCCTGTCCCTGCGCCACGCGTCACAAACGGAATATTCTGCTCGTGGCATAGCTTCACGACCGCCGCCACTTCTTCAGTGGTCTTGGGTAGGGTTACGACCGCAGGCCGCTCTCTATAGCTGGTGAGCCCGTCGCACTCATACACCAGCAATTCTTCCTTGCGCCGCATCACCTGATTTGCACTCAGCAGCTTTTCGAGCGATCGCACTACCCCCCGCCAATCACGAGAAGTTTTAGACACAGCAGCCACAGCAACCATAGCGAACCAACCGGTAAACCACCCATTGATCCTAACTCACAAAAGCCTCTAACCCCCGCGCTAACCCCCGCGCCCTTTAGCTAGCGTCTCCCCATTCAGCATTCGCTGCGCCGCATCCAACAGCGCCTCTTCCAAATACGGCTTAGTGAAATAACCACTTGCGCCCAAATCTACCGCCATCTGCCGATGACGATCCGCCCCGCGAGAAGTCAGCATCGCAATCGGAATCCGGCTCAAATGATTGTCTTTTTGCATCCGCGAAAGCAGTTCCAGGCCATCCATCCTAGGCATTTCAATATCACAGAACACAAGATCGCAAGGCAAACCAGAGCGTAGCTTATCCCAGGCTTCCTGCCCGTCTCGTGCCTGCTCCACCCGATAGCCCACTTTGCTAAAGCTCATTGAAAGCAGCTCTCGCACCGTAATCGAATCATCCACAATCAGTACAGTGGGATCGTTTTTCGTCGGTGTTTCCTCGGCTACTTTAGCCGCATCTTTGGCCCATATCAACGAAGCCGGATCGCGGCGAACCCGACCCGTTGCAATATCAATAAGCTCTAGCACATCGGCAATTGGCATCACTCGACCATCGCCCAAAATTGTTGCCCCTGCAATGCCCAAGGGCTTCGGGACTGGGCCTTCTAGCTGCTTAATTACAATCTCCTGCTCACCAATCACCTGATCAACCTGTACGGCAATATAGGTGTTAGCACTTCTAAGTACAATAATAGAGAGCACATCGTCATCTTGGCTGCCGCCATACACTCGGCCTCGGCCCAGCGTCCGGTTAAACTTGAGCAGATCTGTCACCGGCTGAAAAGCAAGAAGATTATCCCGCCAGCGTACGCAATCCTGACCTTTGTCGTTTTTAACAATGCGATCGCGCGGTACATCTAACATATCCTCTACCCCATCCATCGGGAAGGCAAGCCGCGCCTGATTGCTCACACAGCTCAGCGCCTTAGAAATACTCAGCGTCAACGGCAAACGAATCGTAAAGCTCGTTCCTTTCCCTAGCTCGGAGTCCACCGTCACGCTACCCCGAATTTCAGCTAGCGACATACGCACCACATCCATGCCTACGCCACGCCCAGCATAGTCATCGGCCTGGTCGCGAGTGCTAAATCCCGCCTGGAACAGCAGCTCATAGGTATCAATATCCGACAAAGCATCCGCGAAAGCTCGGCTAATTAACTTCTTCTCAATCGCCTTCTGCTTCACAAACTCGGTATTAATGCCGCCACCGTCATCAGCCACATAAATTACCGTCTGGTTGCCCTGATAAAACGCCCGCACAGTAATCGTCCCTTCCGGCAGCTTACCAGCCGCTTTTCTAGCCGCTGGCGTTTCAATTCCATGGGTAATTGCGTTATTAACTAGGTGCGTCAATGGATCATACAAATGCTCCACAATCATTTTGTCAATGAGCGTATCTTGCCCTTCCACAATCAGCTGAGCTTCTTTACCACATTTAAGTGAGATATCTCGCACTGCCCGCGGCAACCGATCAGCCGCCTGAGAAAAAGCAACCATTCGCGCCGTATTGAGCCCTTCTTGCAGCTGAGTTGTAATCTGCCGGAACTGACGAGTCACCTGATCAGAAGATTCAACCGTATAGCCAATGTCAGAAGCAGACTCGCGCACTCGCACAATCAGCTCAATCATCTCTTGCGAAAGCGTATGGAATCCGGTAAACCGATCCATTTCCAGCGCATCAAAGGTTTCGCCAGTCGCATGATCCGCCGCCGATGTCGGATTACTTTGCCCCGCACTTCCAACAGAAGGGGCCCGCCGGTTAGACATTAAAGAACTTTCTAAGAGCGATCGCTCATACAAATCGCGCATTCTTTGCCCTACATCATTCAGCTGCTGCACCTGAAAAAGCAAATTATCTAAAAACTGACGCAACCGATCCTGGTCTCGCTCCAGCGTATTACGACTCACAACAAGCTCCCCTACCAGGTTGCTCAGCGTGTCTAAATGGCTCACAGATACCCGCATAGTTTGCTCACGCAAACTGCCGCTACTCCGCCGAGCTATCCGCTGAGGAGTCCGTCTTTGCTGTACTGTCGCTGCGCCTTCGGCCCCATCATCTTCTAGCAGCCGCTCCAAATCACCAAAATCTTCATCTTCGTCTTCACCGACATAAGTAGCAGCTCCCAAAAAAGTAGGAGCACCGCTATCTACCATTTCGTCAGCCGTTTCAAAAGAATCCTCAGCCAACAGAGAATCCAAATCTTCAAAGTCGCCGTTTTTGGTATCCCAAAACCCATCAGCATTCGCAGCAGCCATAGCGCTAGCATCAGCCATAGCGCTAGCATCAGCCCATGCCGCCAAATCCTGCTCTAGCTGCGGCGGTTCATCTTCTAGGGCGTCTAGCTCATCATCCGTTAAAAAACCATCTAGATCTAAATCTAAATCAGACCCCAAATCAGAATCCAAATCTAAACTAAATTCTTTTTCTTCAAAAAAGGTATCAGTTGCACTTGTCTGAGCTTCAGGCAATTGAGCCGCATCTTGACTCAAGCTGCTAAACAAGTCACCGTCCGACGAATCATCCAACGATCCTAAATCAAACAATCCGTCAACATCTAAATCATCACCCTCCCAAGCACCCTCATCATCGGTGCCCTGGGCTAGGTCATGGTCTAAACTACCGACTGAGTCATCTTCTGAAGCGGTCTTAGTCAATCCGATAGAGTCATCTGGGGATTCTTCTAGGCTGCTTGTCAATGTAGGCAGATCGCCTATATGCTCATCCTCATCTATGGCTGAAGCGATATCAGCCTTGACACTGATGCCAAAAGCCGTCTCAAAGTCAGCCAGAATCTCATCTGAGAGTTCATCACCTGCAATATCGTGATAAGTCGTTTCTAATTCTTCTTCTAGATCAGTTTCTAATTCTTCTTCTAGATCAGTTTCTAATTCTTCTTCTAGATCATCAGTAGATGCAATTTCAGTTTCAACAGCAGTTTCCGACGCTTCTGGTTCTGCTGTTTCTTCCAAAAATACATCTAACGATTCGGATGCCTCAAACCACTCATCGTCGCCCGCTTCCGCTTCATTCGTGACCCGATGAATACTATCAATATCATCATTATCTATGCTCAGTAGAACACTTTCTAAATCTGCGCTTTCTAAATCTGCGCTTTCTAAATCTGCGCTTTCTAAATCTGCGCTTTTTGAGCCTTCGTCAGCATCAGTGGTCAACTCTGTCGGTAGCACCAGCTCAGCCCAAATATCATCTACCGCCAGACCAGACTCAACCTCGACAGCAACAGGTGATTTTTCAGTCACAGCTAGCAGTTCATCTAGCTCTGTGCTTGCCTGCTTTACAGCCGAACTCACTGCCAATACAGAAGCAGGACTCGCGTCTTCACCACTCCATGTAGGGTCAGCAGGCAGCTCACCCCAAGGGTCATCGGCTAACTGCTCTCCGGCATCAAAGGTCTCTGCAACAGCTAGAGATTCTCTTTCTTCTTCTACATCTTCTGCGACTTCTACATCTTCTGCGACTTCTTCTTCTTCTCCACCAGTTAGGGTATCAATGGCAGCATCTTCAGAAAAGGCAGAAAGATTAGTAGCCGTAAAAAGGTCATCGTCACTAACCTCATCAAAGAGAAAGCTATCGTCTGCACTTTCTGAAGAACTCACCTCTTCTGCAGTCTCAGGTCCTACAAAAAAGCTATCGATATCTTGCTCTGCCTCTTGTAGCTTCACACCAGTCAACGTAGGAAACTCAATATCTAGCTCACGCGGACTCACCGTATGAATACTCATCCGGATAGCCGATTGACTAAATGCAGGCAAGTCTGCATTTTTGAGAGGGTCTAAATCTTCGGCGAGGTCTACGTCTCCGACCGAATCTAAATCTCCGAGAGAGTCTAAATCTTCGACAGAAGCGGTCAAATCTAAGTCAGCAAAGTCTAACGTTTCCAGATCTATCTGGCCAACGTCTATCTTGTCGATATCCGAGGCATCAAAATCTAGTGCGGCTTGAGAACTAACCAGATCTTCAGTCGAGGGAGCTTCATCCCACGGATCTTCAGACAAATCTATACTGTCAGTCGCGATATCTAAGGCAAAGTTGTCAGCAGAGTTATTCACCGCGTCTTCAACAAACAATCCATCAAGATCAGAGAAGTCGTCACTATCAGCGATCGCAAACTCACCATCTGTCAACGTGCCGCCAAACAAATCATCTTCTAAGCCACCGCTCATTTGAGAAAACGACAGTGAGTCCTCTATAGAATCAGAATCAGTAGCTAGCAGATCATTGAGATCATCCTGCGGCGATAGGGAGATCCTTTCGGGATGCAGCCGCATTTCTTCTGGAATAAAGGCGTGGCTGCCCAACGTATTATCAAGCTCATCCAAATCCCCATCAAACAAATTAGCGAGGCTATTGAGTTCATCCGTGCCAACCTCTGGGCCAGTCACATTCACCGTCGCTAGCAGCGCATCCAAAGACTCATCTGCTCTTTCCTCACTTTCTACATTGCGATTCAATGTCGATAGCTCTGAAGGAATTTCGTCAAAATCCAAATCTACGCTCAATCTACCGATAGGAGGCTCCTCAGCTAACGCCTCCTCAAATAGCGCATCTCCACTTAAAGCATCTTCAAACGCCGAATCGTCAACAGTCCTCTCATTGGCATCTGCTTCAGATCTGTCAATAAGGCTGCCAAATAGGTCTTTATCCTCTGTATCATCTTCACCAAAAGAATCTAGACTCGCAGACTGGGCCTGCCCATCAAACAAATTAGCAAAATCACTAGCAAAATCATCCGATTCATCCGCTAAGCTTTCTAGATCAGCAGACTGAGAAGCATTTACACCACTATTAGCGCCATTGTTTGAAGTGACCGCTTCCGAAAATAGATTCAAATCGCTGAGACTATCTGCGAGTTCGTAGTCCAGATCCAAATCGTCCAGATCATCTGACTCAGTCGATAAAATATCTTCGGGGAGTAGTGCCTGCATGGCGTCACTCACAGCGACCTCCGAAGCACGACCCGATAGAACCAAATCCTGCGCCTTTTTAATTTCTTTAATGAGCACAGGCGCTAAAGCGCGATATTCATTACTACGGCTATCTGAGGCAATCCGCGCCGTTTCTATCAGATCACACCAAGCCGGAAACTGAAACTGCTCACCAATCGCAATGAGTTGACCGCAAATATCCTGAATCTTTTTACGGCTTTCTGCATTATCTGGCTGCTTAAAGGTCGCCAGCATTTCGCGCAGCAGTCCAGCCACATCTCGCTTAAAGCGAGCTTGCACAGCCTCTGGCGTAATCTCCGCCATACTGACTGTATGACGCAGCCTAGGTATACCGCCCGTTTTTTTCACTAGCGCATTCAAATGCGCTTCTAGTTGGCCAAATACAGGCTCAACGTCAATCATGATTTCTTGGGCTTTGTCTTGGGTTAACCCAAAAGGCCCTTCTAGCTGCTCTAGCAAATCTTTGAGCCCGTCAGACACTCGCAGAAACATCGTTTCTAGCGCCCGATCTACCTGCACCGGTGATTCTTTGAGAACCTTAAAGTAGTCCTCCAGTCGATGAGCCGTTTTTTGGATACTTTCTAAGCCCAACATAGCGGCACCACCCTTCACCGAGTGAGCAGCCCTGAACACCTCGTTGGCTTTTTCAGAATCTTCAATCGTCTCTTGAAGGCTGAGCAACCCCTGTTCAATTGTGTTGAGGTGGTCTTTGGCCTCCTCAATGAAATATCCCATGATGCGCTGTTGTTGCTCAGGCAGCATAGCCGCGTTCTCCCTTGTTGCTGACGGTCTGTAGCGTTGGCACTGATAATAAGCTACTTTGCGATATTCGCCATCTTATTTTCTTTAAACTCATGATGCCGAGGTCACCAAATTTGCGATCGCATCACTGAGGAAACCGCCATGAAATAACCTACCAACATAGGGCCCTAGCACTGCTATACCCAACGCAATCAGCATTGTCCTTGACGGTATCTTTACTGAACGCACGTATTTAATACCTCCTAAACCTTGACTTCATACTTTATTTTGTATTGACTATTTTGTATTGACTTTAAACTTATCAACCGAAGTTAACAGGTCTTTAGCAACGCCCACCAAGTTCTGTAATGAAGCTGATACCCGCTGCGATTCTTGCGAGGTCTCCTGAGCCGTAAGTTCTACCGACTGCATCACCTGAGCAACAGCCCTAGAAGTTTCAGTCTGCTCTACCGTATCAGCTGTAATAGAGCGCACTAGCACATCAATCCGATTAGACACCTGAATAATGTCATCTAGCGACTGCTTCGCCTGTTCAGCAAGCCGAGTTCCCTCAATTACCTGCTGCGTGCCTTCTTCCATGGCAGTCATTACACCACCTGTCTCACTTTGAATTTGCAGGACAATTTGCTCAATTTCTTTAGAGGCTTTGGCCGCCCGATCCGCCAGCTGCCGAACTTCATCCGCGACAATGGCAAAACCGCGCCCTGCTTCTCCAGCCCTCGCCGCTTCAATGCTGGCATTTAAAGCAAGCAGGTTAGTCCGCGAAGCAATTTGTGAAATCAGTGCAACTATTTTAGAAATTTCTTGAGAAGACTCCGCTAAGCGCTTGACCTTGCGAGTGGTATCGGCCACGGTCTCTCGAATGTCTAGAATACCTGCTACCGTCCGTTCTACAGCCTCCCCCCCGCGCAGTGCTGTTTCAGATGCTGACCGAGCGACTTCCTCTGCCTCACGCGCGCTTTCGGCCACCCGCTGAATAGAGTCAGTCATCACCTGCACCGAGTTAAGCGTCACGGCCAGCTCCTCAGCCTGACGCAAGGCATCGGCAGAAAGCGCTCTGGCAAAGGCTTCATTTTCAGTAGAGCCCTGACTCACCTGACGAGCCGCTACACTCACCTGCTTCACAATTTCACGCAAATTTTCAATCGTCAGGTTAAACGAATCAGCCACTGCGCCTAAAACATCTGCCGTCACTTCCGCCTTTACAGTTAAATCACCCCTGGCGGCGCCTTCTACATCGTCTAGTAAGCGAATTACCTGGCGTTGCAGATCCTCTTTTGCCTGCTCTTGCTCTTGGGCTTTGCGTTGGGCTTCATGGGTAGTCGTAAAAATGGCGCTGGCCATTTGGTTAAACCCTTCTGAGAGCTGACCAAACTCATCCCGAGTAAGAATAGTAGCTCGTGTGTTCAAATCACCTCGGGATATTTGATTGAACCGAACCTGCAAATCGTTGACAGTCTCAAGAGTTCGCCGCTCTAACAAAAAGCCCAGCCCAAATACACTGCCGAAACTCACGAGACCTGCTACCACCCCCGTGGCCAGTGGCGAAGTTTTAGACTGTCCGGGGGAGGCTGTCATAAAGCTCGTGGTGGTAACGGCGATCGCAGAAAGCATTGCCACCGACCCTGAGAGGATCAGCCGTTTCGTCGGCATCAGAGCATTTTCGAGCGGCGCGAGCGAGCCCTGCTTACGAGGCTTTGGATTACTAACAGCCTTTTTATTAAAAATAGGAACCGGCGAGCCCCCCGAAGCTGCAAAGCTACTAGAATTTGCAAAAGAAGCCTGCCCCTCTGTCAGGGCACCCCCTAGCTGACTTGGCAGGGCACCCATTGAAGGACTCGTAAAGCCAGCAGAACTATCAGAAAGGTCAAAATCAGAAATGCTTTCAAAATCATCAAAGTCGTCGAAAGCATCCCCAAAGGCCGTTGGCTCACTGCTATGCTCTACGGCGTCACTTTCTAAATCACTTTCTAAATTAGTATCATTAGAAGCGCCCATACCATAGCTATCCTCACCATAGCTATCCTCGCCATAGCTATCTTCGCCATAGCTATTCGCACCAAAACTACGTGAATTAGAGCCACCCGAGTTAAGGCCGACTGAATTACCACTACTAATATCCAATTCATCAACATCTAACAAAGAGGATGCATTGTCTGCTAGCGTCGCCGAAGTAGAAGGCTCTGACTCATCACTCAGTGCAGAAGGAAACCGCTCCGAAGGATCAGAATCCATCATAAAAAACGTTTTATCTTCTGCATCCGACTCATCAGAAGGTAGATTAAAAGACAAATCTTCCAAGCTGTCTGTCTCTTCAGAGAATGCGTCGAAGTTGGCTGAAGCAGTCCCTTCCTTAGAACTAGACAACGAAGCATCAGACCGACCACTGGCTACACCGCTGATTCCAAATGCCTCGTCGAATTCCTCCATGTCAAAGCCAGAGGCGTCGTTAAAAGTCGTCACGCCACCTTCGTTAGCAGCATCCTCAGACATATCAAAACTAAACGGATCGGCCTCTAAAGTAGCGGCTAGCGGATCTTCTGCTTCTAGATCTTCGGTTATAAAGTTACTTTCCTCAAACGGATTGTCACTACCTTCTGCCTTTGCAAAAGACGTACTCTCTACAGTCGGAGAATATTCAAACGGGTTATCCAACTCAGCACTATTGGCTGACAAATTGGCTGGCAAATTGGCTGACAAATTGGCTGACAAATCAGACAGTTCATTAACCTGTTCACCAGAGGCAGACATTTCTGAGGGCAGCTCATTTTCTGAGAACGCTGAGAAATTATCAAAAGCATCTAGGCTTTCGTCTGGCATGTCCGTCGCATCTGCCCAGTTAGCCTCTAATTCCTGATGATGGTTACTAGCCAAGCCGTCGACTGCTTCAAAAGAATCTGCGGCTTCAGATAGGCCATCATCAAACTCGTCAGGCATAGGAGATACGGCATCAACCATCTGACCTGCGGCCTCAGCAGCATAGGCTAAGCCATTGTTGGCATAGTCTACAAATTCTGGGTCTGATGAGAGGTGCAGGACAGACTTGTACTGCTGCTGAGCAATATCATACTGATGTAGCCCATAACAGTAGATATGACCCTTTAGCAGCAGTACACTAGGATCTGTTGGATGCTCACGGGCGAGTGAGTCAATCGTTTCGGCAGCCGTCTCATAGCTGCCCTGCATGTAGGCTTTTTCTGCCGCCTGATAGGTTTGTGCGTAGTCAGTGCCCGATGCCATGAGTTCTTTTCCTTTTGCCGACTCTGATTCCTGATGCTGGTGATGCCAATTGATTAGTAACTAGTTACCATGTGTGTAAGCTAAAGCGCTAGGCAACCCAGCGCGCCGATCGTAAAATAGCAATATGATCTAGCAGCCTCAACGATTTTCCTACAGATGACGCTGAATGAGCAGATGACGCATCGCGCAAAGAAATGGGCCATTCACCCTTTAAAAAAGGAGCCATCACGTCAGAAGAATCGGTCGTTGCCTTCAGCGCGTCAACATCCAACCAGTCAGTTCCAATTATTTTGCTCACCGCTAGACCCAGCATCGTCCCAGCGTCTTCAACAGCAATGATAGGGATTTCAGCGCGGTCGGTGTTCATTGGCTTGGAATGACCCAAAAACTGACCCAAATCTGCTACCCAAATGACGCGTCCTTGCTCATTGAATGTGCCTAACAAAAGGGGTGATACGTTGGGAACGGGCGTAATATGGTCAGGCGCATATTCGATAATTCGACGAATTCCCGTGGCTGGCAGGGCAAACTCATCATCATCACTCATAAAGAAACGCAGATGAAGTTCGCCTTCTGGCGTTTCAATTTCCTGCAGTTCAGGGGCTTGGTCTCTTCCCGATATTGTTTGAAAGTCAGGGTTTCCTACCATGGCATTTTTATCGCAATTTTTTTAGGTAACTACCCTAGCAATAGTTGTTTGACAGTACCAACCAGTTCTGTCGGCTGAAATGGTTTGGCGATGTAGGCATCAGCCCCTTGCTTCATCCCCCAGTAGCGATCAAATTCTTCCCCCTTCGCCGAACACATCACCACAGGGAGGGTTTTCGTCTCAGCGTTGGATTTAATGAGACGGCATACTTCATAGCCATTCATCTTTGGCATCACAATATCAAGAAGGACCAAATCGGGAGGATGCCCTTGAATAAACTCAAGCGCCTCAAAACCATCGCTAACAACGGTGACCGTCAATCCACTACTTTCTAGTAAATCTTTAATCATCTCTCGCTCGGCGATGCTATCTTCGACGACCAAAACTGTGCTCATAACCTCTAACCTATGGCCTTAATAGCTGGACTTTGATAGTGAGTTCAGCTCTGTCTATGGCATTTGAGATGTTAACTGGGATGTTAACTGGCTCAATCATTCCCTGCGGAATAGAGAATAGCGCACTTTTGAACGGCGACTACCTTGGGCCAACGGCATCTACCGTGTAATCAAAGTACCCTTGTCGGTTTCGTTTGTTAAACATTAATTGATAAATAGCGACTTATCCGTCAAAAATAGCTGATTTAGAACCTTGTAAACGTTGGACAAGCATTTGGATGGAAAGTGTTAATCCACTCCCGTCAGACGGGAACTGATATATAGCAGTGTGCAACCAAAACCGGTTTATACAAGCCAGTTTGTAGATGTGCTTGTGGCATCGTTAAGATCCCTACCCAAGCCTGCATAAATAGAGGAAATGCCAGCGTGCTTTATCTAGCCGAGACACAACGGAAGAATGGATTTATCGGAAACGGGAAGGCGGAGTTTAAACTGCTTGCGTGCCAACGTTCTGAACATGATTGGAGTGCAGTGCCAGGAGACGAATCGGTGGCTGCACCCGATGATGCGACCTATGGCGCAGATACACTGGTGATGATTGAACTCAACAGCAGTCGGCAGGTGCAGCGACATCAGGAAGCAGGCCGCACACTTGTTAACATCCTACAAAATTTTTCGGGGCTGAGTAAAAAATTCAAGGCTCAAGGCGAAGAGATTGAGCAGTGGAAGGAATCGCTGACTTATCAAAGTCAGGCGCTCAATCGCCGTGAAATGGAAATTGAAACACGCCAAGAGCAGATCGAACAGGCTGAGGCAGATTTAGCACAGGTCGAAGAAAAACAGCAGCAGCTTGAACAGCAGCAGGCTGAGGTCGAGGTGCTACGTGAAGAGCTCAGCCGCAGAAATGCTGAATTGGAAGGCGCTTGGGCTCATTTAAACGGAGAGATACAGCGGTTTGAGGAGCAGCAGTCGGACGCGAATGCAAGCGGGGGCCTCAACGAAGAGCAGATTCATCAGATGCGGAGCGCGATCGCTCGGCTCGGCAACGCGACCACAACCGCAGCCACAGCAAGCGATGAGCTAACCGCAGCGTTTGAGATGATCGCTTACTACCAGTCTGAGTTGGCTGAAAATCAGCAAATTTTAGAGCAAAAGCGGACGGATGTGCATGCCGGGCAGGAAGCTTTGCAGGTACAGACAGAAGCTTTGAGCGAAGCGAGGCGATCGCTCAGTGAAGCCGAGGCGCTGCTTTTGACCACTCAGGCTAACATACATCAGCAGCAGGCATTACTAGGTGCAAAGCAGGATCAAAACCAGTTACTGACCGAGCAGCTAAAAAACCAGTCAACCCTGCATCAGCAAATTTACAAACTGCTGAATGCGACTGACAAGGTCAGACTGAGCAAAAAAGTAGATGTCGCCGAACTAGAAGCGCTTTCGATTGATAAGCTACAAGAACTAGTGCTTAAGCTAAAGAAAGACCTCGATAAGATGTCTCAATTTGTCCATGACCAAGAAGAAGAACTTAAGCTAAAGCAAGAAGATATTGATGCCCTTCAGGAAAAAATAGAGGGCGCAAATGAATATGACCGGCTACAGCTAGAGACCGAAATTGCTGAAGAAAAAGACTGCCATGTCATGCTCAACAGAACATTGGTAGGCCAGCGGCGTAACCTGATAGAACGGGAAGAAGTACTTGAGCAACATGAAGCTGTTTTACTACGCAGACAAGGACTAGCGAACGAGGGAATAGGCACAACTGCTGAGTTAGAGCCGTTCTTAAATGAAATTGACGAAATGCGAACTCGGCTAGGCGAGCAAATCCAGCAGGTAGAAGCAGAAAGTGCGCAGATTCAGAATGAGGTAGATGCACTTAAGCAAAACCGACAGCAATACCAAGAGTTAGTAGACGCTCATCGGCAGGCCGTGGAGGCAGCGGCTGAGGGCTGCAACCAACAGCAGATTTCTATCAGTCAAGACCAGGGACAAATTACACTGTATGAATCGTTGTTGCCTTCGATTGAGGAACGACTAGGGGGTCTCTTTCTTAAGCTAGAGGCTATTTCACAGGTAATAACGCAAATTCAGGCAGTAGAGGATCAGCAGCGGAGCGTGGAAGCAGAAGCACAGCAGCTTTTAAATGCTTTAGGCATGACTGAACCTGCGTTAGTGTAGCCTTGTAGGGTTGCGTTGCCCTTCACAGAACAGGAAACTGACAGGAAAAATATGAGCGCAGACTTTATTAAGCTCGATCAGTTTTTAAAGGTCACTAATACGGTTCAATCGGGTGGTGAAGCCAAGCTCTTGATTCGCAGCGGTGAGGTCACTGTCAATGGCGTCATGGAGCTCAGAAGAGGCCGTAAGCTATATGATCGAGATGTCGTTGCACTTGAGGGTGTTTCGTTTACGGTAGAGATGGCGGCCGGAAATGAGCCTGAGAGCGAGCCAACATAAATTGTTGACATTATTGGCGACATTATTGACGATGCAAACTTATTGATGCCCCATAGGAGGAACATGCAACCTAAAGTTGAAATTTATACATGGAGCCGCTGCCCGTTTTGTATTCGAGCAAAGTCTTTGCTAGATAAAAAAGGGATTGAATATACAGAGTATTGTATTGATGGAGATGAGGCGGCTCGGGACGAAATGGCAGAACGCGCTGGTCGGCGATCGCTACCTCAAATATTTATTGAGGATCAGCATATCGGCGGCTGTGATGATCTCCACGATTTAGAGCGTGAAGGTAGCCTGAGCAAGCTGTTGGCCATTAGCTAACATTAACTAACCATTGAGCGAGATAGCGATAAAAAATCATCAAACACCCCCTACTTTTCAGTATTTATTCTTTCTTTCAAAATCGAGAGGTATAGACAGAAAATAAAGGGGGTGAACTGTAGCCTGTAGAACCTGAGGCTATAGAACTTGAGGCTACAGAATCGGGATGAAGATTAGTTAGACTTACGAAGCCCGCGACAAGGGTGTTACATTGGCAACAGCCATTTCTTTGTGGCCGTTTTGGTCTGCTTTGCCGTGATTTTGGCGAGGCTGTAGTAGGCCATAGCCTTTGTGATTCCGCTCATAAATGACGTTAATTTCATCGGTGTCGATATTGCGGAACATGTAAAAATCATGTCCAACTAGCTCTAGATTTTCTAGCGCTTCTTGCACGGTCATAGGCGGCATTGCAAAGTACTTGGTGCGGACAACTTCAGGCGGCAATGCGGGCTGAGAGTTGAGGACTTCGCTGATGTCTGGACTACTATCGGGTGCAATATCGGGCGTGTTTAGCGCTACGTCAACATCCGTAGGGCGAACTGAGGCATGATCCTGATGACGGCGCTTCTCTTTGTATTTGCGCAGCTGACGGGTAATTTTGTCAGTGACCATATCGATGCTAGCGTACAGGTTTTCGCTGCTTTCTTCAGCTCGAACAACTGCATTGTTAAGATAAAGGGTGACCTCTGTAGCCTGCCTTGGGGCGATCCTAGGATTGGTTTCGACAGATAGATTGACGTCTACTTTATTGATTGAGGTTTTGAAGTGAGCAGTTGCCTTTTCAATCTTTTGATGAACGTGATTACGAATAGCATCTGTAATCTCAATGTTTTTACCCTGGACTACTAGCTTCATAAAAGCAGCCTCCTAATGGCGGTTCGTGTATACCCTTTAAAGTTAGCACCGCTGTTTTTGAACAGGGTGAAACCGTCAAGAATTGATGCATCCGTTGATAATTCTTGACTTGTTTTGTTTTTGAGCAATGAAAAATAAAAATGTTGTCAGCTTAGTGATCCCTGGACAAACTCAGCAGCGATCGCAGAATGGAGATCTATATTTGTGCAAAAAAGTGCCGTATCAAACAGCATGGCACTGGCAACAGCGTCTAGTCGCCGAAAGAAAGGAAGCGGCGCTCATGCCTGATGGAGAGGCCCAGGCAACTGAGCTACGCGACCTGTTAATCATGCTAGAGCATCCGCCGGTATACACCCTTGGCCATGGTGCGGATGCTGGTTTTTTGCGGTTTAAACCGGAGCAAGATGGGTATGAGTTGCATCGTATTGAGCGCGGTGGCGAGGTGACTTACCATTGCCCAGGGCAAATAGTGGGGTATCCCATTTTGAATTTGCACCGGCACCGACTAGATTTGCACTGGTACTTAAGACAGCTAGAAGAAGTTGTGATTCGAACGCTGGCCTGTTATGGATTGATGGGCGATCGCATTCCTGGGTTCACAGGCGTTTGGATAGGAGACAAAAAGGTTGCGGCAATTGGGATCAAGGTTAGCCGGTGGATCACCATGCATGGCTTTGCACTAAATGTTTGTCCAGATTTAGCAGGATTTGAAAAGATTGTGCCCTGCGGGATCGCAGATAAGTCAGTGGGCTCGCTTGCGCAGTTTTTGCCTGAGATTAGTCTGATGGACGTACAGCAGCAGCTAGTGAAGCAATTTGAGGAAGTATTTAAGCTCACGCTCTATCTTCAGCCACTGCCCGATGAACTAAAATCATTTTCAGCGCCTCCTGTTCATTCAGCATAGCGAGAAGGTTGATAGACAGCGGCTAGAAGGCTATCTCTAAAAGTGAGAGGTCGTCATCAAAGTGGTCTCCGCCAAAGTCGCTGACATAATGGATGATGTTGTCTACATTGAGCTGACGGTACGATTCTAGGTGGGTGAGCAAGTTAATAAAGCCATCTAAGCCGAGTTGTGGCAGTACTGAGGATTCTGTTGGGTGATTTTCAAGAGGCGCTATCGAACGATTGGCGAAGGGGCCGATTGAATAAGGCGAGAAATCGCTTTGGGGGCTGACCGTTTGGGGCTCAGGGTTTGCTGGCTGAATCTCATAGATGCCGTCGCTGAAGATGTAGAGACGACCGCCCTCAGCAACCTGACAGCGCTGCCATTGGTAGTTAACCTCTGGGAGCATCCCAATGGGCAAACCGGCTGTTCGGAGGGGGCTGAGCCTGGGGGCGGCGTGAGGCGTCGCTGGACTGACGAGTACTGCTGGCGGATGACCGGCGCTCGCGTAAGACAATTCCCGCGTAACTCGATTGTAAACGCCATACCAAATGGTGAAGTATTTTTCGTTTTGGTCGGTCATTTGGAAGGCTTCGTTAAGCCCTTTGAGAACGGTTTCGGGGCGGTAAAAGTTGACGCCGGGGAGAGACTGCGATCGCAGCACATTCAGCACCGACGTAGAGAGCAAAGCAGCTCCTAGCCCATGCCCTGACACATCTAGCAGGTATACCACTAAATAATCGGGATCTAACCAATAGTGGTCAAAGCAGTCACCGCCGAGCGCCTGAGACGAAATAAAACGGGAAGTAATCGCCGTTGGGCTATCTACGCTGCTAGCAGAACCCGCTGAGGCAGTTTTGTCGGCAGGGAGAAGAGAGGCAACATAGGCTGCGGCTTCTGCTAGCTCGGCTTCTAGGCGACGAGTTTGCGACTTTAAAGCCTGGGTGAGTTGGTGAAGCCGCATACCAGCGTTTACCCGAGCAATGAGCTCAGCAGTATCTACCGGTTTAAACAACAGATCATCTGCGCCTGCTTCCAAAACCTCTACTCGGTTGGCAATGTCAGTATGGCTAGTCATCATCAAAAAAGCCGTGGTTGAAAGCTGCACATCTTGCTTGATGTGACGGCAGATATCTATACCGCTAAGCTCACCCGGTAGCACCCAATCGCAGATGATGACAGAGGGCTCTAGGCACAATTTTTGTAGTGCGGTGGGGACATCGCCTGCTGTCGTCACTCGATACCCTCGCTTTTGTAAAAGCCGCTGTAGTCCTGTTAAAACGATCGGATCGTCGTCAACAATCAAAATGTCGATACCTTCTTCAATATCTTGCCTTGTCAGCGGCAATGGGGTGTCTTCTGTATGAGTAGGCACCGGTGTTTCCGAAGAGCGGACGACTGAATCAGGCGTCTTTGAATCAGGCGTCTCTGAATTAGCCGGCTCTGAATCAGTCGGCTTAGAGGGCTTGTCGGATGACGAGAAAGGAAACTTAAAAATCATAGGTGGCCTTCACAGAAACCTCCTCTTCAGGCGAGGCAGGGGCATCTGAAATAAGCCTACTGGAAATAGAGTGATTCCATAGATCAATAAAGTCGGCTAGGTAGTAAGGGAAGTCTTCTTTGCTATCGTCGGGGAGCGTAAAATCTTCGGCGTCAAAGAGATGCAGGCGCTCCATGAACTGAATTTCGGTGGGCTCTAAAATGTTGGCACGGTAAGAGCCAGATTCGTCAATGGCGCTGAAGCAGCATACCTGATAGTAGTTTTCGCCTGAGAGCTCGCGGTATTGCACCAAGGTATAGACATCGACGGGCTGCTTGGGAAAGGGCAGGGTGAGTACAATTTTTTGCTGGGTCGGCAGTAGAGATAGACGCACGGCGCTGCGAACGCCATAGTAGCCAACTTTGTCAGCCTGAAGCGGAAACTTACGGTGACGAGACTGCACGTAAGTTCGCATAAAGGTCGCAATGCCCATGCCTTCTTCGGTATAGGCGCCAATGATGCTGACATGAACATCGTAAGCAGGGACGTTGCTAATGTTAAAAACTTCTAGCGCGAGGCCAGTACTGGTGGTCGCTAGCCCGCCGTTTGTCAGGCTAGCGTTGTCGCTAGTTGGGATATCGACAGTGCTTGCTAGGCGATTAGACGGACTGAGGGCTGGACGTAAATCCCAGTAGAGATGGGGCAAGGCTGTGAACCGCAGCTGTTTTTCTACGACGCTGCGGTAGTAGGCGCTTTCTTGCTGAATCTGTTTGACGTTTTTATTGGTCAGCCACGCATAGGTGCCTGTGAGTCCGATGAGAACCAGATTGCTGATAATTAAAATAGGTTCCATGCGATCGCGTCCTTTGCTGCCCTCACTAAAATACCAGTCAAACCCGGTAAGGCTCTAGTTCTATTTTGGCGAGGTTTAGGGTAATGATGAAAGGGTTTATTGGCTGAATCCGTTGAGATTTAATTTTAAGCAGGTTTGGGATAGTTATGTTTTCAATTCAGCCACCTCAAACGGATTCGATGTATACGCGAGATGGAGTACGGCTAGATGCAGATGTGTATCGGCCAAACGCTGAGGGGCCGTTTCCGGTGCTGCTGATGCGTCAGCCTTATGGGCGGGCGATCGCCTCTACGATTGTGTACGCGCATCCCTGCTGGTATGCAGCGCATGGCTACATTGTGGTCATTCAGGATGTGCGTGGACGAGGCAGTTCGGAAGGCACATTTACGCTGTTTGAAAACGAAGTTGCAGATGGAGAAGATACGCTCAAATGGGCCGCTGAGCTACCGGGATGCGACGGTCAAATCGGCATGTATGGCTTTTCGTATCAGGGTATGACCCAGCTATATGCCGCGCAAACTGGCATTGAGGCCCTCAAAGCGATCGCGCCTGCGATGACTGGCTACCACCCCTATGCAGACTGGGCCTACGAAAACGGCGCGTTTTGCCTTCAGCTAGGCCTGACCTGGGCACTACAGCTGGCCGCCGAAAGCGCACGGATAGCCGGAGATATCGAAACTTACCAGCAGCTGGTCACCGCCGCTCATCAGCCCCCAATGACCGATACCTATCCGGCCTATCCTGACATTTTTAGATCTGTCGCGTCAAAACATATTGAGTCTTTTTTCCCCAGCTGGGTAACCAATGATTCAGCAAGTGACTACTGGCAAAAAATTACGCCACAACTCCAAGCTGTAGACCTGCCAATGCTGCATATTGGCGGCTGGTATGACCCCTACCTAAGAGGCGATATGCGGTTGTATCAGGAAATGACCGCTAGGAGTTGCTATCCACATCCACTATGCATAGGCCCTTGGGGACATATTCCGTGGGGCCGGAAGGTCGGCCAAATGGATTTTGGCCCAGCCGCAGCTAGCCCAATAGATAGGCGGCAGATTGAATGGTTCGACCATATTTTGAAAGGAAAGTCGTTACCCAGTGAAACCAAGGCAGTGACCTTGTTTGAAATGGGGCCGAATCAATGGAGTCATTGGGACAGTTGGCCTGCCACGGTGGAAAAACACTACTGCTTAGAGAGCAGCGGATTAGCAAACATTCGGGAAGACAGCGGCAAACTCATTGAGGTGTCTGCGGAAGTATCTGCGGAGGTATCTGCGCGCGCTGAGCAATTAGGACATGCCCCTAAGGCCCAGGTTGACCGGCTCGTTCACGATCCATGGAACCCGGTGCCCGCCCTAGGCGGACATAGCAGCATCCCGGCGGGCGTATTTGAGCGCACAGCGATAGATACGCGAGGTGACGTGCTGACCTATACGAGCGCGCCAATGAGCCACGACATACATGTGCTAGGGGTAGCTGAAGTGGTTTGCGCGATCGCGCCCTCTACCCCCAGCTACGACCTATGCGCCGTGCTCTCCCGAGTAAGCAATGGCCAGGTTTATAACCTGACCCAGGGCTACAAACGAGTTGATCGAGCAACCCCGACAGAAACCGACCGGGTGACCATTGCCCTGCATCCAACCTGCTTTGGCCTAAAACCAGGCGAAGCGCTGCGACTGAGCCTAAGCGCAGCCTGCTTTCCGGCCTACCCGGTAAACGTTGGCACCGGAGCCCCAGCGCATGAATCTAGGCTGATAGATGCGCAGATAATTACGATTGCGATCGCGCTAGACAAAGCTTCAGGCACCGTCCTCAAACTTCCGCTTCAACAGTCCTCCGCACAATCATCCGGCGAATCTAGAGACTGATTAAACACATCAAAAACCCGCCGACAGCAATTTCGTAACGACTCGCCCGAATTAGGATCAGGCGTCACCTTGCCTTCAAAACGCCAGTTATCAATCGTAGACAATCGCCACTGCTGGCCTCGATGGTCAAATCCAGCCACCTCCAGCCCAATTGCCCGCCGCTGATTGGTCTCAGCATCTTTATGCAGCCGAATTTGAATCAGCAGACTACGGCACTGAAACAGCCGGCTAACACCTGGAAAATGGAATCCAATATCAACAGAATGCGGATCAACTAAATCGCGAGTCTCCTGATCATTCGTCCAAGGCTTAAGATCAGCGCGTAAATCGGGTAGTTCAGACTTAAATAACCCTACAATCGCCGCAATTTTACTCGCAAATTCGATAGTAGATGCCTGTTCTGCTGCGTTCACACTCCTTCGCCCCATATCGCTCAAACCAGCGAACCAAAGTTTCCACTCGCTGGCTACACTGCCTTAACTAATCACTAAACCAATCACTAAACCAATCACTAAACTAATTGTAGCGGTCAAACTTCAATCGCTTTCGCGACCAGTGTCTAAGTAGTAATGGCACACCGCAGGATTTCTTAACTGTAGCTGCAATTACCAAATCCCAAGAACCAGGATATAGAGAGACCTCGCCCACCCTTAGGAAATGCCCGTATAAAAACCTGATTGTTCTCATCAGCCCTCAGTTCTTTTAGAATCTTTTAGAAAAGTGGCTAGGCAATTAGTAAATTCGCTTGTAGAAAGAATTTATCAAGCGCTATTGTGGAACTTGATTAGACACAGCGTAATTAGGAGGCTGAATGGAAGCGCTTGCTCCAGTCTCATCCGGAACCAACGGGCTTTTTAAGCTTTTATTGTTCATTGATAAACGGCCCAATTCGACCGAGCAGGTGCGGAGAATACGGCAACACCTCAAAAAACTACAAGAAAAAGAACAACAGGGCGAAGAACGACAACAAGATACCACTCAAAAAAGCCTTTCTCAAAGCCCTTCAGAAAACCTCAGAATCGGCTTAGAAATTATCGATGTGTCTAATCAGCCGTACCTTGCTGAACACTTCAAGCTGGTAGCGACACCAGCCCTCATCAAGGTATCAGCAGATAAGCATCAGGTATTAGCAGGCAGCGACATCGCCACCCAGCTAGAAGACTGGTGGCCGCGCTGGCAAAAAGAACTAGAAGACGGGCAAAAAAGTCAGCTGTTAGAAGGTTCTGCTGAAGAGAATGATAGCGGCGTTACGGTTGATGCTGTCGCTCAATCGACTGAAATTCTGCGCCTTTCCGATGAAATATTTCGGCTCGATCAGGAAAAAGAAGCGCTTACTTCACAAATCGCCTTTAAAGATCACATTATTGCCATGATGGCTCATGATTTGCGAAATCCGCTGACAGCAGCTTCCATTGCATTAGAAACGCTAGAGTTAGCCTACGAACCTAATAGCCAACGAGCTGAAAAGTTTACGCCTGAGCTCAAAGCGCATTTGATTAAAAGTACTAAGGTACAAATTCGGACGATCAACAGCATGATCGCCGAAATTTTGCAGGCAGCTAAAGGCTCTAATGCACAGCTACAGGTCGTCCCCGAAAAGCTCCAGCTTCAGACGCTATGCACCGAGGTCATGGCGTCTTTTCAGTCAAAGTTAAATCACAAAAAGCAGAGTCTTGATACTGATATTCCTCAAGACCTGCCTTATGTATATGCAGATAAAGATCAAATACAGCGAGTGCTGACGAACTTAATTGACAATGCGATTAAGTACACGCCTGCCAACGGCAAAATCAGTATGAGCGCCCTGCATCGGACGACTGAAAAAGTGCAAATTAGTATCCGAGATACAGGACCGGGGATTCCGCGTGAAAATCAGACAATTATTTTTGAGGAGAGCTTTCGCCTCACGCGCGATCAAACAAAAGATGGCTATGGGTTGGGTTTGGCGCTATGTCAGCGAATCGTACGAGCGCACTATGGGCAAATTTGGGTGGATTCAAAGGCAGGTGAAGGCAGCTGCTTTCACTTCACCATGCCGGTTTATAGGGGTAGCCAGGGCTAGCCGATCAAGCTAGCTGCGCTCTGGCGGCAAAAAGGCCGCACCACGACCCTCACTCTCTAGCAAATTTGCCTTCATTTGAGCGAGCTGCGCTTCTACGTTCTGCTGACTTTCAATCTGAGTAAACTGCTTTTCAATGGGGTCAGTGAGTAGCTCACTAGCCACCTCTGCTTGGGCTTCTAACTCCATCACCCGTGCCTCCATTTTCTCAAACGCACCGATGGCGCCAGCTGCTCCCATCATCCTTTCGTTAAGCTTGGCGCTAGAACTCGCGGCCTGAGCCCGAGCTATATACATGTCTTTTTTAGTCCGAGCATCGGCCAGTTGACTTTCTAACGCCATCATATTGGCCTTGAGTTTTTTAACAATTTCTGAGTGTTGAGCGACCTGCTGAGAAAGCCTACGCGCGTTTTGATCGTAAGTTTGCCGGCGTACCAGCGCATCGCGAGCAACCTCTTCTTCACCCTTTTTTAGCGCCATTTGGGCGCGGTTGTACCATTCTTGCGCAGCCCGAGCAGCCTGCTCATTCTGTCTTTCGGTTCGTTTTTGGGTGGCGATCGCCTGAGCCACTGCCTGCCGCATAGAAACCAAGTCACCCTGCATTTCAGCGACTGCCTGCTGCAAGGTCTTTTCAGGATCTTCAGCACCGTTGACCAGGCTATTGACATTGGCTCTAACGAGTCGAGAGATCCGATCTAGTAGGCCCATAGGACAGTTGCCATCTTGATGAATGCGTATTTTCTAGCAGCGTAGCAAGCTTCTTAGAAATGTGACAAAAATAAGCATTAAGATTACCCACGGCGACTATTCTGCCGTGGGGCCGTACAGCTGAGCAGACACGCCCTGTGGCTTGAGTTCTTCAATCAACGCTTGAGCCGCCTCAGGACTATCAAAAACAGCTAGCTGTATACGGTTGCCATCCGCAAACTGGCGAACAAAAGCTTCTTCTACGGCTTGCCGAACTGCGACTAGGCCCTGTTCGGTGGTAAAAGGAACAGTGACATAGTAGTTAGCGTTGGCCGGAATGACAACCGACTGAACCGACTGAGTCGCTGCTGGCAGTTCGGAACCAGGCTGAGCATCCAAGCTACTGGGCTGGCCCTCAATCGGCGGTAGCACACTCGAAGGCGCAGAAGCCGTAGAAGGAAACGGGGCGATCGCCGATTGAGGCATGTCCAGCGAGCTGAGATTACTGATATCAATATCCACAAATTCCTGTACAGACAAATCGGGCCCAGGCGGATCGAAGTTCTTCTTCGAGGCCTCTGCAACCATCGGTTTATCACGACTGAATCCTTTTGCCAGTCGCTGCGCGACTGTGGGATTTGACATTAAATAGCTAGCCCCTAATCCAGCCAAAAGTCCCAGTAAGCCAAGCGTTGCACCTGCAATCAGTGAAACGGTTTTACGCTTTGGCCTAAAAGTCGTATCGACGGGCTCGGGCATTAGCGGCACTTCGTTTAAGCTTTCAATGAGCTTTTCTGAAGAAGCTAAGTAACCGTCAAAGCCACCGTTAGAATCTGCCGCTGAGCTTAAATGAGCCTGCGCTAATCCCTCCGTCAAATGAGTCCCTGAATGAGACAACTCATCAAACAGTCCCTTTACCTGACCCTCTAGCCCCTCTACCTGATCGGCAGATGGATTCATTACTTGAGTAGCCAGAAGCCTTTTATTAGGCGGTGGTGGTGGCAAATCATTAAGCTTAGCAGGAAGCACAAGCGTTGAGACCGTAATGGTAGGCTCTAGAGACTTATCGAATGAACCGATCGAGTCAAGATCAAAGACTGGATCTTCCAAGCCTACAAAGGCGTCTTTCACAGAGAAGCCAGCAGTCAACTGATTGCGACGATAGCGATTCAGCTCATCCTCTAAATTGACATTCAGACTGCTTAGGACAGCCTGAAGCGGAAGTGCTAAACCGTCAGCAGTACGAGCATGCTCGGGCACATCTTCTCGTGGGTCTTGTGCTCGTGGGTCCAGTGCTCGTTGATCTAGTGATTGATCGGCAGGGCGCTGATCTACCATCATAGACTCCTTAAAATAGGGATTGTATAAGTAGAAATAGTTGGACAAACAGCCAGTTGAACAAACAGCTAACCGCTAATGTAAATATATGTAAGTAGCAATTAAGTAGCATTCCTCAATAGCATTCCTCAATAGGCTTGCAGATCCATCAATTTATATTAGTAAAAGATAGAAATCAAGATTGGGCGGTGTGCTGGCCCCAGCATAGTGTGATTGCGCAAGCCTATTGAGCGAACCTTAGAGCAAACATCAGAGCGAACCTGTATGGCAAACAAATGGCATTAGAAGGGCTAAAGAGCCTAATTAAAGGGTTAGAAGATCAAGAGAGCTGGAAAGCCCAGAAGCAGTTTCGCCTCGTACTGCTGCACTGGCCAAAATCAGTAGGATTTGCGGTAGCCAGGGTCACTCGCCCAGTTGGCATTCAGCGTGGCAGCCTATACGTTGCTACTGCCACCGCAACCTGGGCGCAAACTTTGTCATACGAGCGGCTGACTATTTTACACAAGCTCAATCGCTACCAACGGCTGCCGCTCAAAGGCATCCGGTTTTCAACAGCGCAATGGACTCACAGAAACAGCACCAGCGACCCTAACAAACCGCCTGAAAACAACTCAGACCTACCATCCATGTCTCCCGGCCAAGACAACAACCCACAAGCCAAAGGTCGGCTGGCCAATCATCCAAGCTATATAGGCGACATTCCTCACCTTCCCAAATCCGCCGTCGCAACCCCTGAAAAAGCCTTTGAGCAATGGGCCAGCATGATGCAAAAAATGCAAACTCATCAGGCCCTTTGCCCGCGATGCCGCTGCCATTGCCCTCAAGGCGAGCTCAAGCGATGGGCCATTTGCGCACTCTGCGCAGCTAAGCAATGGCAGAACTAAATTTAATAAAGCAAAAATAAAGCAAAAAGCCAAAGCAAAAAGGCAAAGAAGCACTGGTTCCGCCAAGGACAAAAGGTCAAATATAAATTGAAGGGTCAAATATAAAGTTAAAGACCATAAAAAGTGTCTTAGAAAAGCACAAAAGGCCTACTAAAGCGCTAGATAAATCTCTGAAAAAATAAAAATAACGTTTTGATACAACGCTGAATATCGCCCAGCTTAAATGGGACCAAAGGCAGTTCTATATACCGATCATTTTGACTATTATTACGACCTGATCCCCGTATTTTTACGACCCACCAAATCTGGTAGAACGCTTGCCACCAAACCTGTGTCGCTTCTTTAACAAAACCTAAAGAAAAGATAAAGTCGGCCACAGCATCAAAGTAGGTTGTTCTTGTCCTTGTGGCAATAGCTCCAAGACTTTTATGAGTAAAAATAGAGCTTCTTCATTAAGCCATCATAAGTAAACAAACCAGAGGTTTAAAAAACGCTTACTATGGCTTCTTCAAAGTGCGAAATGTCTCGTTGTGGGTTGTGCCATTTTTACACGCATGAAGGCAGAAGAGGTGGCACATGCAGCCAACTAAATGTCCCCGTGGCTTCTCAATGGAAAGCCTGTAGTCTAGGGATTTCACGCTTTCAAGATGAGTCTGAAAAGCGTGTGGGGATCACGGAGTGGTCACCTGCAAATTTGACCCCAGAGCCGACCGTTTTGCCCAGAAAAGAAAAAGTAATTGTCGCTGCATAGAAACCCATTTTTCTATATTTCCTCGGTCGCTTTCTCAGGGCAATATAGTTCAATCACCTGCGATCCCCAAGAACAATTCTTGTCAACCACTTAACTTTTCGCAATAAACTTCTTCTATCCCGAACTCTTGTCACTTATAAAAGTCAGAAAATATACTAAGCATTGATAAATCTATCAGAAAACTTATGAGATGAGAGGGGCCGCAAAATGAAGCCAGGATAGCTTTGTGGAATGCAGTCCTTAAGCCCTACAGCAACTTCACAAGCGGTTCTTAAGGTAGCCATGGATATTGCCTAAAGTTAGGCTCCCTCTTTTCTAAAAATGCATTCTTACCTTCTGCACCCTCTTCACTGAGGTAATACAGCAGTGTTGCGTTGCCTGCGAGTTCTTGCAAGCCCGCCTGACCGTCGCAGTCGGCATTGAACGCCGATTTGAGACAGCGAATAGCGATAGGGCTTTTCTGCAGAATCTCCTTGGCCCAGGTAATGCCTTCTGTCTCTAGCTCAGCAATGGGAACCACTGTATTGACCAATCCCATCTCTAAGGCTTGCTCCGCATCATACTGGCGGCAAAGAAACCAAATTTCACGTGCTTTTTTTTGGCCGACGATGCGGGCCATGTAACCCGCACCAAATCCACCATCAAAACTGCCGACCTTGGGTCCAGTTTGGCCAAAAATTGCATTGTCCGCGGCGATGGTCAAGTCACAAACTAGGTGTAAGACATGCCCGCCACCGATGGCATAACCAGCCACAAGAGCGATGACCACCTTGGGCATAGAGCGAATCAGTCGCTGAAGGTCGAGTACGTTCAGTCGAGGCACGCCATCATCACCCACGTAGCCCGCTTCGCCTCTGACGCTTTGATCGCCGCCTGAGCAAAAGGCATATTTACCATCGGTGTGCGGCCCCATGCCAGTGAGCAAAATAACACCGATTCGTGTATCCTCGCGAGCGTCGCAAAAGGCATCATACAGTTCAAATACGGTTTTGGGCCTAAAGGCATTGCGCTTGTGCGGGCGGTTGATGGTAATTTTGGCAATGCCGTCTGTGGCCTTGTGATAGAGGATATCTTCGTAGTTTTTGACGGACTGCCATGTAACTTGCATAAGCTGTTTTCTGCGTTTTGATAACGAATTGACAAATGTTTGACGAGCACTCGGCTTGTCAGCAGCATAAACGAACGTTAAGAACCTATGAGCTAAGCGACCAAAATATAAGCCACTAGCGGAAAATAGAAGAGGTCCGGTAACTTTTGACTTTATTACTTAATGGCTTACTACTGGTTTAAGGCGTTTCATATTATCGGTGTTGTGGTCTGGTTTGCAGGCTTGTTTTATCTGGTGCGTTTGTTTATTTACCATGTAGAGGCTGAAGCTGAGCCAGAACCCGCTCGTAGCATCTTAAAAAAGCAGTACGCCATTATGGAAACCCGTCTGCTGAAAATTATTACAACGCCAGGAATGCTACTGACCCTGGCAATGGCAGGTGGGCTGCTATGGCAACGACCTAGCGTGCTGCACGAAGGCTGGATGCACGCAAAGCTTGCATTTGTAGCGGTGCTTGTGGGGTATCACCTGTACTGTGCCAAGTTACGTAAGCAGCTCGCTCAAGATGAGTGCAAGTGGGGCCCTAAGCAACTGCGGGCCTTAAACGAAGGACCAACGTTGCTGCTGGTGACAATTGTGATGCTGGTAATTTTTCAAAACAGCTTCCCGACAAGTGCCACAACCTGGCTGATTGCAGGACTGGTGCTATCTTTTGTAATTACCATTCAGCTGTATGCTCGCAAACGCAGGTTGGATAAAGAGCGAGAAATCGCTGAGCTAGAAACTGAACTAGAGACAAGTGAGCTGGTATCTACGAATATCTAGATCTACGAATATCTAGATCTACGAATATCTAGATCTACGAATATCTAGATCTACATCATCCTGATCAAGGCTTCAGGTACGCAATTTTCTCGGGTTGTCAGCAAGTCCAGATGAATCTAACCCCAAGAGATTGTTACAATCTTTTTTTATCTGTTACACTTCTTTACAAGGATGACCGAACTTAACCTAACCTAAATTGAGGAAACGATTCTATGAAAGATGCACCTGCAACTTCACCGACGACCAACGCACCGGCTAAGCTTGGATTTACTGAATTTGCTGAAACCTGGAATGGTAGACTCGCTATGATTGGCTTTGTAGCCGCAATTGTAACTGAGATGCTGTCTGGCAAAGGCATTTTGGAGCAGCTAGGTCTGATGTAGTTCAGCACCTTAGCCTCTTAAAATCAGGCTTCAAAAGAAGAGGGGGAGAAACCGTCAGGCGTTTCTCCCCCTCTTCTTTGTGAGGCGATAGGTTTTTGTGAGGCGAGAGGCTTCTAAAGCGACTTGTTTTGAGCAATCACCAGCGACTATTGCTTCTATTGGCATGCATATCTTCTTCAGCTTTGGTTTCTTCGTAGTCCGCTGGGTCGTACCAGGTCGCCATTGGCTTTAAGAGAGCTGGAATGTCGTCATCTGGCTCAAATTCTAGCTGGGTTTCTTTGAGGCCTAGATATCCAGATTCGGCAAAAGACGTCAGCATTCGGGTAAGTGCTAGCCATACGCTTTGCTCAAATTCCCAGTCTTTTTCAAATGGCGCGCGATCTGAGATGGATTTAAGCGCCCAGAAGTAGCTATTGCGAACCATCGATCCCTTTTTTTTGTAAGGGGGAACATCTTCATTACGGATAAAGAGAACTTCGTTATAAATATGAGCACGCATAAGAATTCAGAGAACCAGGAGTGTCAGGACTTGGAGCGTTTGGAAGGAGGGCAAAGAGAGTACTTTAATCAGGATGATCGGGAGAATCTGCTATAGGCTGGATTTATTAACAAAAGCGGTTTGGGTTTGAATAGATGGTGGCAGCGGTTTCTTTGCAAAATGTCCACAAGGTTTATAACAATACCTGCGTGGTGAACGATTTATCACTCGCCATTCAACCAGGAGAGATTTTTGGGCTGCTAGGGCCAAATGGGGCTGGGAAATCTACGACGATTCGGATGCTAACGACGCTAGCACAGCAGACGCAGGGTGACATTGTCGTTGCGGGCTATGACGTTAGCCGTCAGGCGGCTCAGGTGCGTAGCCAAATTGGCGTGGTCTTGCAGCAGATCAGCGTAGATGCAGATATGACGGTTTGGGAAAATATGGAGTTTCATGGGCGCATGCACCATATTCCAGCAGGGCAGCGAAAAAACGATATTCGCCGCTGGCTAGACTATGTAGAGCTGACGGATCGCGCTCAAGATAAGGTTAAAACGCTCTCGGGTGGAATGAAACGCCGTCTACAAATTGCCCGTGCCCTGTTGCATCAGCCCAGTATTTTATTTTTGGATGAGCCGACTGTTGGGCTAGATCCGCAGACTCGTAGGCGGCTGTGGGAGATTATTAAGGGGCTCAACAAGGACCAAGGCATGACGATGCTGCTGACAACTCACTATATGGAGGAGGTGGAGTATTTGTGCGATCGCATCGGCATCATGGATCAGGGCCAACTCATTGAAAGCGGCACCCTACAAGAGCTCCGTGCCAAACACGGCGAAGGCATTGTCATGAAGCAAAAGGGAGACCGTTGGGAATATTTGTTTTTCCCAACGCTAGAGGCGGCTAACCAGTATCTTGACGGACAGCCAGACAAAACGGGTATGATGACGCGACCGGCCAACCTCGAAGATATTTTTGTAGAGCTGACAGGTCGCAATTTAGATTGATATGAAGTACCTATATGGCTCGCCTTGCCAATACCATCGAAGCGATTCTTTATCTCAAAGCGCAGCCTTTGAAGATTGCTCAAATTGCCGAATTTGCCCGGTGCGACAAAGACAGCGCGGAAGAAGGCTTAATTGAGCTAATGAGCGAATATGCCCATCGGGAAGGTGCGCTAGAAATCGCTGAAACTGAAGAAGGCTATGCGCTTCAGCTTAGAGAGGTGTTTAAACCGCTCGTGGATAGTATTGTGCCGTTAGACATTGGCTTAGGCGCACTCCGGACGCTAGCAGCGATCGCCCTAAGAGGCCCCATTGCTCAAAACGAACTCGTAGAGCTACGAGGCTCCGGCGTGTATCAACATGTGCCCGATTTGGTAGAACAGGGATTTATCAAAAAACGCCGCCAGTCGGACGGTCGCTCATCGTGGCTACAAATTACCGAGAAGTTTTATCAGCATTTTGAAATCGACAAGCTACCTGAAATTACCAACCTAAGACTGCCAAAGCCCATTGAGGAAGAAAGCCAAGCAGAAGGCAAAGCAAAAAGCAAAAAAGAAAGCAAAAAAGAAAGCACAGCAGAAGCTATTGAGGAAGCCATAGAGGAAACCATAGAGGAAGCAGCCCCAGAAAAGGTTGCCCCCTTCAATGAAGAAGATGAGCGCACAGAAGCGCATTACAACGCAGAAGAAATCGCAGTGCTCTCCGGAGCCGTTGAGCCTTCAGGCGGATCGCTCCTTTCAGACACCGTACTAGAACAGGTCACCAACGCTTCAGAAAGTGAATATTTTGATGTTCAGCAGAGTGTTGAGCAGAGTGTTGAGCTGAGTGTTGAGCAGAGTTTGGAGGATACCTCAGAAGTTGTAGAACCCACAAAATAAACAACTGCTAGCAACAGCGAACCTGAAGAAAATGCAGAGTGGGCTCATTATTCGTTAAGCTGTCAATAGCAACCTTTAAAGATCATAAGATCACAGATTTTTTGAATAAATGGATAGACCTCCGCCCGTGAGCATTCACCCATTGAAATAGCAATCTGAACGGGTAAGCTAAATAGCAGTTATGCAATATCTCTATGGCTTTCAATCCTGAACATGCAGACTTCATTAGCCTGAATCCAGAGGACAGCAAATCCAATGAGCTTCTGAACTATCTACAGCACCAGCCCCCTGAGGTACTCAGTCGCGTCGCCCAGTCAGTTAGCAGTGAAATCAAGCAAATCGTTTCGCACAATGTGCAAGGCCTAGTCGGCGTTTTGCCAGCGGATGGTTTCAATGTCCAAATCAGCACTGATCGAGAAAACTTGGCTGGGTTGCTCGCTTCAGCGATGATGACCGGCTACTTCCTTCGCCAAATGGAACAGCGGATGGAGTTAGAAACTAACTTACTTGGATCTCTGGATTTAGAGTCTTCAGACACTAAAGACGACGACGATTAGAGCAGTCCTGATCACACGAACCAGATTAATAGAAGCCCTGCTGTCGGATGGAAGTCCAGCGACAGCAGGGCTTTTGTTTTGTAATTTGTTTTTTAACGGCTACTGAAGCTCAGGCGGCAGCGCGGTCGGTTTTACCGCAATTACTTGCGGCTTACCCGCACGAATGACTTCTACTTGCAGCGTGACATCAATGCCACCACGCTCTACTTGAGACTGAACATCCGTGACATTCAAAATCTCCGTGTCGTTCACGCGCTTAATGATATCGCCACGCTGGAGCCCAGCCGTTTCCGCAGGTGTCCCCTCAATGACGCGCACAATAACGACGCCGCGCACTTCGTTGATTTTGACGCCGATTTCGTTATCTCGATTGATGCGATCGCGCATTTCCTCATCCAAATTCACCATCTGAATGCCCAGGTAAGGATGCTGCACCTTACCCGTTGCAAACAGCTGATCGGAAATTCGCTTAGCGGTTTCAATCGGAATAGCAAAACCCAAACCCTGAGCATCGGCGCGAATGGCCGTATTAACGCCAATCACCTCGCCATTCGCATTGAGCAAAGGGCCACCCGAGTTACCCGGATTAATGGCCGCATCGGTTTGGATAAACTGCACGCGCTTGTCAGAAATGCCGACTTGAGTGCTAGAGCGATCAAGCGCGCTAATGATACCAGCGGTGACGGTGTTGTCGAGACCCAGAGGATTGCCAATGGCGATCGCCCACTGCCCAGGCGAAAGCTCACTGGTCGCCCCCAGCGGAGCAACCGGCAAATTTTCGGCCTCAATCTTAATCACAGCAACATCTGTCACTGGATCTGCACCAACGACTTTACCCACAAAGGTACGACCATCTTTAAGGGTCACTTCTACCTTATCGGCCCCTTCAATCACATGGGCATTAGTCAGCAGCTTACCATCGGCACTGAGAATAAATCCCGAGCCTGTCCCCTGCTCAAACCTTTCTGGCAGCTGATTAGGCTCCGGGAAACTAGGTATCTCATCGCCAAAAAATCGTTTAAAAAATCGTCGATCCAACGCCTCACCCGAGTTGCTGACCGAACGAGACGCATCAATCCTTACAACACTTGGCCCCACCCGATTCACGGCAGTGGCAATAAAGTTAGCGTCGATCGGCAGTCTTGAGGCTGGCAACGCTGGGGCCACTGTTTCCTGAGAAGCCGGAATCACCGAAGAAGTCGGGATTTCTGATAGCGCCTGGTTAGGCATCATTCGGCTGGAGAAGGCGTTATGACCTGCCCAGCCTGCCCCTGCCCCTAGTACAAGCAGCAGCCCACCGAGGCTCAAGTGCTTAGGAGAAACCCCCATAATTAACTCTTCCTTGTCTCCGTCAATAGCTCAATTAGATAGCTCAATCAATAGCTCAATCGTCAAGGATCTCAACACCCACACTCAAACTTAGTTCATAGCATCCCCTACACTGTAGCGAGTTCTGCCCTGTTCAATGATTCATTTAATGCTAAGGCTTAATTTTCCTTCCAAATTCCCCTTCATCGGTTTAGCCTCCCCAATATTGACAAACTTCTCCTGAAAATGATCAATCTGCCATGAAGAATCAAGCATTCTATCGAAGAAGATCAGCTGGTTAAATAAATAGCTGAATCAGTTCTGAGGCAAAGCTGACGCTATCAAACTGGCATTATCAAACGCGCTATTTCAGCTGAACACTACGCAGATATCGCCGAATGCAGATAATTTATACATAAACAAGAAGCAGCTGTTTAGGCAACCTCCTCACATTTATGGCGCAATTCTCTCTGACTCGTTTCTTTCAACTCATTACCCTTAGTCCATTAGCGCAAACAGCGCGAGCAGCTAGCCTAATAGGGCCGCTAGCCATGGGCGCAGCACTCTTTAGCATTTATCACATCACTGACAAACCAGCGATCGCACAAACCATCTCGCCTGCGAGCACCCAAACGATTGCTCAAGCCAGCGGCCAAACCAAAACCGGCTGTCCATCTGCCCTAGATAGAGTGCGCAGCCACACAGTCAGCGCAGGCGATACCGTTGAGAGTATAGCTACCGCCAACCGCTTAGCCCCCAGTACTCTTATTCGGTTTAATCCGGGCCTTGGAAGCAGCCTTTCACCAGGCACCACGATTATGGTGCCGCCATTTAATGGCGCTGTAGTAGAGGTGGGCAATGGCATGAGCTGGCAAGCTTTAGCAGAACGCTATGGCAGACGCACCGACGTACTCTTTGAAGTGAATGGCTGTGTAGCCGATGTGCCTAATCGCGTGTTTATTCCAGGCGTGTTGGGGGGTGGCAGGTCGGGAGGCGAGGCGATCGCAACGCCCTCGGTTGCCCAGCAGCTGAGGTATCCTTTGTCTAATCCAGTCCCTGTCGCTCGCGGCTATGGCTGGCAGCCTCATACCAGTCGTAACGAATTGGTCTTTAACAGTGGTGTTGCCTTTACGGTTCCGCAACCCAATGAAGTAATAGCAGCCAATGCAGGCACCGTTGCCTTTACAGGCGAACGAGAAGGCTACGGCCAACTCGTGGTCATCAACCATGCCCAGGGGTTACAAACGCGATATGCCAATCTCAGCAGTATTTCTGTATCGGTTGGCCAGTTAGTGAATGCAGCGACCCCCATTGGCAGCGTAGGGTTAGAAAATGAACCGTCCTTTCTGTACTTTGAAGTGCGAACCAACTCAGAGTCGGGCTGGGTTGCGCAAGACCCTGGCCAATATGTACCAGATTTAGATTTGAGATAGCGAGTTTAGAAAAAAACAAACTCGCAGCAGGCAGCAGATAGATAAGCAAAAAAATGCGCTTTAACCTCCTATTTATGGGCAGTATGCTAGGGTCTGCGCAAGCTTAAAAGATACGTTGCGGATAGCATTTTCTACCCCAAAAGTGTAGGCTTTTTCACTAAAGGCAGAGAAAAGCTGGTCTAAAGCTGGCTAATCGTATAATATGCCTCTACAATTCCGGTATCTTTTGGAAGTGAGGCTCGTCCAGAGGAATCCTTCTGCTTATGCCTAGGCCGTTAGAGAGATCGAAAAATATGAAGCTTCCTGCTGCTGAACCTCAGAAAATACGCCCCCGCAGCCTTCCTGAAGAGTCGTCAAAAAGCATTCAGCACAATGCTCACAGGACTCCGCCCAAAGGACTCCTCCAAAAAGGGCTCCCCAAAAAAGAGCTGCAAAAGAATCTGAGTCAAAACAGTGGGCAAGCCCGTCCGTCTAAAGCCAATAGACAGCTGGGCGCGCTTCAGAAAATGCTCCGCAGCCTAACGGCCTCTAAAGTCTCTGGTTCTAAAGCAATCACAGGCGGTAAAACAACCGTAAAACCAGAAACACAGCATCCGCACCTGCCATTTAGCAAAGAGTCTAAAAGCAGTCGCATTGCGCTCAACCTTTTATTGGTTAGGCCCTGGATTTTGCTGATTGGATTTTGGCTGTTTTCAATGCTAGGTGCTGGACTAGCCCTCGAAGGATTGATTAGTCCAAAAAGACTGAAAACAGCGCTGCCTGAGGTCATTGAAACCGCGCCGGTAAACAGCGAAAATGCCTTGATTAAGGTTGAGACGGGCGCTGAGGAATCGGGCCAGGAAAATACTGAAAATAATACTTCAGAAGATGCTTTGGCGATTTCTAAGAGTGATCCGACTGATAGCACTACAGCGGATACTTCTGAGATTCCTGCTTGGCCCCTGGTGGGGGTAGTGGGTGCTAGCGCAGCAGGTTGTTTAGTGATCTCTAGACGCAGAGCTATGATGCGGCTGGCAGCTGTGCGATCGCGTCACAAGAACCGCAAAATAGTCCGACCTTCAGCGAACAAAACAGCAAACAAAGCAGCAAACAAAGCAGCAAACAAAGCAGCAAACAAGCTAGCTGGGGCGATTCAGACCTCGATACATATCCCTCAAACAAAAAACAGCGCTAAAAACAGCCTTAAAAACAGCACAAAATCGACCCCTAGTAAGCTCATTGCCCCTCCTTCCAAAAAACGTCGGCCTCGAAGCAAACAGGGCATTGCTAGCCAGCAGTCTGCCAATAGCAACCGCGTCTTAGTTTCCCGATCTACCGCACAGCAGGCATCTCCCAAACAAACGGGGCTAACAGGTAGTAAAAACAACCGTCAGCAAGGCAATCCGCAGACGGGTATTCGCCCAGTCAAGAGAACGCCTTCGCGCATCGCTAGCCGTCGTCAAAGCGTTGTTAGCGTTGTTCCGGCTAGCGAATCTCATGCGCTAGATTGGTCAAATGGCAGCTTGGCACATCAGCTAGACGTCCGGCCTCAGCGTACGGCGTCTATGTAGAGTGCCGGATAGACTTCTATCTGTATAGACTTCTATCTATCTGTACAGACGACTTTTATATAGAGGCTTCAGAGGCTTCAGAGGCTTCTATCAAGGCTTTTACATAGGTGACTGCTCGATTTGCCTGTTCCTATCGCGATTGTCCTAGATGCTGACTTTTTGCCCAGGCGATCGCTTCTGACTCAGAGCAAATCGTTCCTGCGGCCTGCGCTTGTTCTACCGATTTGAGGACAGCACCCATTTCCGGCCCTGGCTTTATGCCTAGCTCACGCATCAGCATATGGCCAGTGAGCAGCGGTTGGCTGTGAGCCACGAGATCTTTAGAGTCTAAAAATTTAGCAATCATTGATTGCAGCAAGTTAAGATCCACGCCTTGGGCCAGCGCTAGCAACGACAGCGCCGGAAAGCTTTTGCCCACTCGCTTAAACAGAAAAAATTGCCGCGATCGCCCAAATTCTCCCTGCTGCATCGCCTCAATATCCCCCTGCGATTGAAGCAGCACTGTCACTACTTGTATTTCATGACGGCTGTATTTGAGCGCATTGAGTTCAAATTGCGCGATCGCTGGATCTGCCGAAACTAAGCAGCTCAGCTTAGCTACTTTGATCCAGCTGCGATAAGACCCAGCAGGCACCAACTTATACCAGCCATACAGCGTTTGTGCATAGCCGGGCATGAGCCGTTTTAGCCGAGCTAGGGCGCTATCGATAGACACGAGTCGTAGCAGACTTTTCTCATTAAAGTGAGGCAGATAGAACTGCAATAGCTGACTTTGTAGCAAGCTTTCGAGCAGTTCCTTTAAACCGGATTGCCGGACAACATGCCGTTGGGCAGAGCTTTGATTAAACATTTGATCAGATCTTTGCTCAGATTCAAGCTCAGATCTGATCAAAGATCTAGGCTCAGATGCAGCATCGACACTGGCAGCATCGACACTGAGCAGCGCGTCGAGTTCGCTACGCACTCGTTCAGCCGAAACATTGCGTAGCGTAGGCGCAAGCGCCTTGATGGCAGCTTGGGTATCAGGTGCGAGGGTAAACCCAAGCTGGGCGGACTGACGGTAGCCACGCAACAGTCTGAGCGGATCGGCTTTGAGGTTTTCATAACTCACCATCTGCATAATTTGGCTGCGAATGTCTGCCTCACCGCCGAGCGGATCGACAATTACCTGCTGATGAGGAGAGTAGGCGATCGCATTAATCGTAAAGTCGCGTCTGCCCAAGTCATGCGCTAGGCAATCGCCCTGCTGCTGAGCAAAATCTACCGTTACCCGGTCGAACACTACTCGGCCAATTTGTCGGGCTTCATCTAACACCACAAATCCCGCCCGATAAGCCTTCGCAATGGCCGCCGCTGTTTCAAGGGCGCGATGAGGAATCACAAAATCCAAATCAAGATAGGCAGGCTGACGGTCGAACGAATGTAGGCTTAGCAGCAGGCGATCGCGCACACTACCCCCGACTAAGTAAGCATCTTTGGGCAACAAATCGAGCGAAAAGGGCCAGGTTTCAGGCATAAACAAAGGCATGAGAATCCAAACATATCAGCGCGATCGCCTGAGCACAAAACATCGGAAACAGAAATCAAGCAGGAAGTAAAAATCTTACGCTACAGTGAAAAAAGCTACCTACAGCCGTCAGCAACTTGCACCATTCATTTAACGACCATCGAACGACTATCACTGAATTGCATATTTGCTAAGCTGCGCTGCTAGCTACCCATCTAATAGCTAAGACTCCAATTAATTGAGAAGTCCATCAAATTGAGAAGCCAATCAATTGAGAACCCAATAAGTTTCACACTTAGAGGTTTACCCACATGTGTATTTGCGTGAACTGCCACTACGTCGATAGCTGTATCACCTATCATGCCGTAGAAGCCAACCATCAACAGCCACATCTGACCGAAGATCCTGTCTTTGAGCCAAATAATCCCACCATTAACGCCAACATCACGTTGCCCGAGGTTAAGGTCATCGGTGATACGATCAGTAGCGAAAACGAGTTTGGCTTTGAGTACGACGTCGTAGGCTGCGACAGCTTTACTCAAGAAATGGGCAAATGGGCCAAGCTGCGTCCCGGCGAAGCGATTCCAACTTAAATGCCAACTTAAAAACACAGAAAGCAGGTATTGAAGTAGACACTGAAGTAAGCATTGAAGTAGGCATTGAAGCCGTGGTCTATTGCTTAAATCCCGCCTGCCCATCGCCTGAAAATTCGGCATCGGCTAATTTTTGTCAGGCGTGCGGCAGTGCGCTCACGCTGAGCGGGCGCTATCGGGCTCAGTCACTTTTGGGTGAAGGTGGATTTGGCCGGACGTTTTTGGCTAGCGATCGCCGTTGCGATCGCTGCGTTATTAAACAGCTTTATCCCAATACGGCAGGTGAAAACAGCTTTGCCTTAGAGGCCGAACGACTGCGCAAGTTGGGCGAACATCCCCAAATTCCTCGGCTGATCGAAGCAATAGATCAGGCAATTGACCCAGCAATACCCAATAGGCCCGGCTCCAATGGGCTAAGCCAGTTTTTAGTTCAGCAGTTTGCCCCTGGCGACAATTTAGAGTCTCGTATTGAAAAAGAAGGCCCTTGGACGCAGCAACAGGTGAGATCACTACTCACGAGCCTGATTCCGGTGCTGCAATATGTCCACAGCTTCGATATCATTCACCGCGATATCAAACCAGCCAATATTATTGTTCATTCAGCAGCAGATGAGTTAGCGGGTCATGGCACGGGTCATGATACAGATCATGATAAAGGCAACGCCAGCCCTAAAATGCTGCCCATGCTAGTAGACTTTGGCGCGGCCAAATGGGTGCGTCATACGCCTGCCAAAACGGTGATTGGCAGCGCTGGCTATGCGGCTCCCGAGCAGTCGATGGGGCAGGCAACCTTTGCTAGCGACATCTATAGCCTGGGGTTGACCTGCCTTTACCTGCTCACCAGCATTCATCCGTTTTCGCTCTATTCTGCTGCCGAAGACTGTTGGGTGTGGCAAGACTATTTGCCTCAGCCCATAGAACCCAGATTTGCCCAGGTGCTAGATCAAATGGTGGCGCGATCGCTACAGCAGCGGTACAGCAGCATGGATGAGGTTGCCCTAGATCTGCAATTTTCAAAAAATCCTCTGCGTTATGCCCCCAAGCAGCTGCTAACCCAAACCAAAGACACGGCGCAAAAGTCGATAGCGCCCTTCATAAAAGACATCTTTCAAAACAATGGGCTGTCAAATGGGCTGCAACTAAAAAAAAGATGGCGCAGCCTCTCACTGCGCTCACCGACTAAGTCGCTCGCCCGGCGGCCTCAAGTAATCGTCGCGCAGCAGTGGCGGCAGTGCTATCGCATTACCGAACCCATTGGAGTGATGCAGGCGATCGCAGCTAGCCCCCACATGCTGGCCACCGCAGGCATTAGCGGATCTATCCGGCTCTGGCATTTACCGAGCGGTCAGCTCATTCACACCTTTCATAAGCGGCGGCTAGTGGGCGATGGACATACCGCCGCCGTAACCGCCCTTCAGTTTCATCCCGATGGCCGAGCGCTTTATAGCGCCAGCATTGATAGCACCATCAAAGAATGGGATAGCACCGAACGTTGCTTGCTCAATACGCTGCCCACCCAAGGCTGGACACCCACAGGACTGCTAGTGACCGCAGACGGCAGACAGCTCATCAGTCCTAACAGCGATGGCCAAATTATTCTCTGGGACATTGCTACCCTCATGCCCGTAGGCCAGCTCGCCCAGCATCAGCAAAGCGTGAGAGCGATCGCACTATCTAGCCATTTGTCTAGCCATTTTACTGGCCGCTATATTGGCCAGCCCAATCTCTTGGCTAGTGCCAGCGACGATGGCACCGTTAAGCTGTGGCGATATCAAGCGCAGCAGCCACAACCGACATTAGCTAAAACTATCAGCATGGGTGAAGATACCGCTCATACCGCTTGGTTCAAAGGGGCAGAGAATCGGGAGGGCGCTATAGCGATCGCACTCCATCAGCCCAATCCTCAATCCTCTCAGCTCATCGTCGCTACCACGTCCGGGCTAGTACAGCAATACGAAGTCAACCCCCAGCTCGACTGCGGCATACCCACTAAGTTGTACCAATCGCCCCATCTCATTACGGCTTTGGCCCTTAGCTGGGACGGATATCTCGCCATTGGTAGCGAAGATAGCGTCCTGACACTTTGGTCACTCTCAAGCGGCGATTGCGTCGCTAAACTCACTCACGACTGGGGCATTGTCGCCGTCACCTTTTCGCCCGATGGCCAAAAACTAGTCGTTGCTAGCGCAGATGAAATTATCACCGTTTGGCAGCGTGAGCCTGGTTAGTCAACCTGATTAGTCAAAAGTAAACCTACTTAACCCAGCAATATGACTAACGACCTAGCCTTTCGCGAATCCGCGTCGCGAGCATCCCTGCCTCAGGAATTTTAAGCACCACCGTCAGCAGCCCAAAGGTCGCAAGACCCACCGCGCCAGACAGGCAAATCTGAATAAAGTTTGCCACAAATGTTTCAGAACCGATTAGGCTCGCTAGCCCACCCCGCATAAGCCAGCAAGAAACGCCGCTTACTGCACTCGCTGCCGTCAGCGTAAAAATGGTGCGAGCCCAATTCGCTGTAGGCAACCCACCAATCTTACGATCCAGCAAAACGGTCATCGCCACTAAAGACACCACATTGACCCCGATTGTCGCCACAACCAAACCCACAGGGCCCATCCAATTAAAGAGCACGTAGTCTAAAACGGCATTGACCGCGATGTTCACCAAACTGATCCGAAACGGCGTCTGACCATCGCCTAGCGCATAAAACACACGCACCATCACATCCCGCGCCAGGTACACAAACATCCCCGCCGCGTAGGCAATCAAAATCATGGTCACCAGCTGCACCGCGTCGGCGTCAAAGTTGCCGCGCTTATAAACCACGGTGACAATCGGCTGAGCCAGCGTGATAATAATTGCACTGATCGGCAGCATCGTTAAGGCGACAAGTACCAAACTCTGTCGGATACGCTGCTTGAGTTCGGGCCACTGTAAAGGATCGCTCAGCCGCGAAAAAATAGGAAAAAACGGCACCAAAATAATGTTAGACACAATGCCTAACGGTGTCTGTACCAATAGATTGGCAAACCCCAACGCGGCCAGCGTTCCTGGGACAAAGGCCGCAAAAAATAAGTCGGTGTATACGTTAATTTGCATGGTGCCTGACGAAAAGGTTGCAGGCCACAGCACGTTGAGAACATCTCGCACACCCGGATCTTGCAGATTGAACCGCAGTCGCAATCGGCCTAGCCCCGACTTCCACAGGGCAGGAACTTGAACGAGCCATTGCAGCATTGCCCCAGCCAGCGAACCCAGGGCGAGCACTATGCCACCCAACATCAGGTAATTAGGGTTACTGATGTCGCCACCGACTATCAGCCAAAAAATGCCCAGGCCGACAATCACCGCAGAACTAGAAAGCAGCGGGCTAATAGAGGGCAACCAGTATTGATCAGCCGCGTTAAGCGTGCCAAACCCAATGCCAATAAAGCAGGCAAAAATAGTAATTGGAGACATAATCCGCAGCTGCATGATTGCGATTTCTCGGCTCACGCCCCCAATTTCGGTCGCCAAAAAGCCGCGCCCTAGCAGGTCAATAATGGGCTCGGCGAATACAAACATACCGATGCTGGCAAACACCAGTCCGATGCCAATTACAGTGGTCACCGTTTCCACAATCGGCGCAATCTCTTCCTTTTTGCGTTTGGAGATAGCGCTGACGATCGCACTGTGAAAAGGCCCGTTAATGCCACCTAGCAACACCAGCAAAAAGCCAGGAATCACATAGGCAATGCCATAGGCATCTGTCACCGGGCCCGTGCCAAACGCTGCGGCAATCGCCGTTTCTCTTACTAAGCCAAATACCTTGCTAAGCAGCGTTGCGATCGCCACAATTCCTGCAATGCCCGCTAGCGATCGCTTACCCACAAATCTTCCCTGCTAATAACCAATCCCTATTCAATCATCTCAGCGGGCGACGGCTCCAAACATGTGCCAATATTTACCGCTATTAACCTGACTGCTATTGACCTGACCGCTATTGACCTGACCGCTATTGATCAAGCAAATCTTGCCTCATCGAGCCGCCGACCGCATCCAGCCACTGATCGCATCTACCAGCATCGTCAGCGCTATAAACACGCTCAGCGTAGCCGCCAGTCCGCTGTAGTCAAAGCCGCTGAGCTGCTCGGTCAGCAGCCGCCCTAGCCCGCCTGCCCCCACTAATCCCACAATCACAGTTTCCCGTAGGCATACCTCCCAACGGTAGAGCCCATAGGCCAAAAATCGGGCCAAGTTAGCGGGCAAGATGCCGTAAAACACTAGACTCCCAGCAGAAGCACCCAGCGATCGCAACGCCCGCACCGGCCCATCCGGCAGGTTTTCATTCACCTCTGCCATCAGCCGACCTAAAATACCAAAGTTATGCAGCCCCAAGGCCAGTGCCCCCGGCAAAATGCTGGGAAACATGCCGTACAAAATCACCAGCGCAAAAATCGGCGCTGGAATCGCCCTGGCCCCTAGCAACAATAAGCGAGCCAAAAGCATGGCCCCATGGCCCACGCTCCAGCGCCGCGACTCACCGGCTGAGCGCAGCAGCCCCCCTGGCAAAAAAAAGTTTTGCGCAGCTGGAAAAGAAAACACGATCCCGCCCAATCCTGCCAGCGTAATCGCCAAAACTGACATCGCCATCGTCTGTAGCGACAGCGGTAGCAGCGACCACGAAAATTGAGGCAATACCCGATCTGGCGTCACCTGAGCGGCCATTTCAGCTAAGAGCGATCGCACCCGCCCCCACCGACTCCAGTCAATCTCTAAGTAAGCAAAGCAAAGCGGAACCGCTAGGGCGATCGCGCCCCAAGCCAGCCAAACCAATCGTCCCTTTTGCTTGAAGGTGTCGTTTGTCAACGGCTGAGAGGTCTCACGTCCCTTAGCCAAATCCAACCGCCCTACAAACCCCATTTGTCGCCGCAGCCAGCCGCTCCAAAAATCCACCGCGCCGTTTAGCACTATCAGCACATAAAATCCTGTCCACAGCTGCTCATAGCGGAGCGACTGCAAACTCAAAAAAATCTGATAACCCACACCCCCCGCGCCAATCACGCCCAACACCGCTGCCGACCGCAGCGAACACTCAAACCGATAGAAGCCATAAGAAATTAGGTTGGGCAGCGCCTGCGGCAACAACCCGTACAAAAAAGCGATTCCCGGATTCACGCCGCTGTTAACCAGCGCATCTAATGGCCCAGTCGGCGTTTCATCCAAAATTTCTGAAAAGACTTTACCGGTGATAGCACCAAAAGGAATCGCGATCGCTAGCACCCCCACGATGGGGTCTAAGCCCAGCACGCCCAGCAGCAGCAGCCCCCAAATCAGTTCATGAATCGCCCGAGGAATCACCAGCAGTCCGCGCAGACCCAACCAGACTATCCGGCCTGATCGCCCCGGCCAAAACACTCGCCACCAAACCAACGAGCAAAAAATACCGGTCACGAAACCCACCCCTAGGCTCAGCACCGTACCGCACACGGCAAAGGCCAGCGTGGTGACTGCCGCACGAGCCATCATCCCGACAAATTCAGGCGTTAAGTCAGGCCGCAACATCGCCGCCCAAAACTGACCCATCAGCGGCAGGCCAGCCCAGTTGATCAGCGGGCTGCGCCCCAGTCCCGACAGCCAAAGCGCCCAAATCACCAGCGCTATCCACAGCCCTACAGCCAGTCGCCTGCGATGCGATCGCGTACTATCCGGCAGCGCATCTAAGGACTTTACTCGCTGGGGATCGAGGGGATCAGAAGTGGGCAAATCGCTTAGCATGAGCCCTCACATTAGTCCTTCACATTCGTCTTCAAGCGGCGTCTTCAAGCGCGTAAAGACGGGTCAGCTGCTGCTCGCCTACCGCTGCGCTGGGCAAATCGAACTGGATTTGCCCTTGACGTAAACCAATGATGCGATCGCAATAAGCCTTCGCTAGCGCCACATCGTGCAAGCTCACCACCAGCGTGCGATCTTGACCTAGCTGGCGCACAGAATCGCACAGTAGCTGCATCACATTGTGCGATCGCGCCGGGTCCACACTGGCCACCGGCTCATCAGCCAGCACAATCGCCGGATTTTGCACCATTACCCGCGCCAAAGCTACTCGCTGCTGCTGCCCGCCCGAAAGCCGTTCCGTTCGCGCATACAGCTTGTCACCTAACCCCAGCTGAGTTAGCGCCTGCTGTGCCACTAGCACCTGTTGCGGCCAAATTAAAGACACCACTGCTTTCCACAGCGGCCAGCGGCCCAAATGCCCTGCATTCACATTGTGAATCACACTCAGATTTGCCACCAGGTTGTGCTGTTGATATACTGTGCCAATTTGCCGCTGCAATTTTCGGCGCGATTGGCCCGATAACTTGTTGAGCGATCGCGCCAACACCCAAACCTCTCCCTCAGTCGGCATCAACGACCCATTCAGTAAGCTTAGCAACGTGCTCTTACCGGCACCACTAGGGCCAACCAAGGCAACCCGCTCACCCGCAGCAATGGCCAAATTCACCGACGACAGCGCCGCCACAGACCCAAACCAACAGCTCACCGAGTCGAGCCTCAGCACCGGAGAAGTCGCCACTCATTTCACTCATTAATCTTGCCAATCTCACGACCTATCGCCTCTATCTCAGCGTAGTTGTCGTTCTCAGTTTCAATAAACTTCTCAGCCCCAAACAGCTCCAAAATCTCCGCCTGTTGAGGATCGCTCGCATTCAAATTTAGCAAGGCAGTCTGAACTTTATCGGTAAACCCCTCGCCGTATTCTGCATTCAGCTTATCGGCATTCACTAGCCAGTAATAATTGTAGTAGGGGGGCGTTTGCCAAATAGCCAGCACCTTACCCTCATCTACCTCACCTGCGGCAACCCGATCTAGCCACACCTGCTCATTCACCACGCCCGCATCAAAGCTACCTGCCTCAACCAGCTTTAAAGTCGCATCGTGCGAGGCCGAAAAACCCGGTTCACCCTTAAAATCTGTCAGCGCGACACCCGCTTCTTTTAAAAAGAACTGAGGCATCAGTCGCCCCGAGGTTGAAGACTCTGAACCAAAGGTAAAAGTCTTACCCATCAGGCTTTTGAGCCCAGAGATATCGTCGATCGGCTCAAGGCCACTAGCCGTATTGGCAATGAAAATACTGTGAAAACTTTCGTCAATGTCTCGTTGAACAATGGCCTGTGCTCCCGGCACCTGCAATCGAGCCTGCACACCCGTAAGCCCGCCAAACCAAACCAAGTCTAAGTCTCCCACCTTAAACGCAGTCACTGCCGCCGCATAATCAGTCACCGGTTCGTACTCAACCGGCACACCCAGCTCAGCACTCAAATAATCAACCAAGCGGCTATACAACCGCTGTAGCATTTCGGGGTCTTGGTCAGGGATCGCGCCAATTGAAAGCGGCTCTACAGAAGCCGTCGAGACATCTGCCGCCGTATCTGCCGCCGCATCTGTACCCTCAGAAGAGCCATCTCCCGAATCAACAGCTCCACAGCCCCCTAAAAAAAGAAATGCAAAGCCACACAACCCAGAAATTACGGAACGACGACAAAGCGCGTAAAACTGCATCCTAAAATTCACCCAATACAATGCAACGGGTTATGAGCGTATCAAGTTTCGATCCCAGCTTCAAGCGACCTTGAAACTTTCAGCGCCCCTAAAACCATGTCGCTTGCCAAGCGCCCCTAGTCAGCACCAGCCAACGGCATAAAAGAACCGCTGTCAAAAACGCTACCTAGCGGCAACCGGCACATATGACTTTGCAAAATACCGTAACAACACTTGGGCAAAAGCACTTAAAAAGCAAGCCAACAGCAATCACTATTCACACCAATAGCCACAGCAGTGACAATTCCAACTGCGGTAGCCCGACTTCTATCAGGCGATCCCCAAGAGTTTTCCCCAGGGAGTGAATCGTCAGTTCGCTCAATTTTCATCTCTGCTGAGCAGACAAAAGCAAGCCTTTTTTTGCACCCACATCAAACCAGAGAGCTCACCCAATGCATTGAGCATTCACGCCATCAACTCGCCAAACCCACCGCAAAATACAGCCAACCCATTGAAGAACATAAGATCCAGAGATCGCCTTTAACGGTAAGCGTTACTAAACGCAACTCAAAAAAGCGATTAAATTCATTTTGCTTAGCAAAAGCATTTTGCTCGTTTTTTAATCTTGCATCAAAGCTTTCCACAGGTTATCCACCGATTCCCCAAAAGTTTTCCACAGGTTTGATATAGTTTTCCACAGGTTTTTACGCAATACCAGTAGCTTCACGGATTTCCTGGGATTTCACTGAGAAGCCACCCAAAACATGAGAAACGATCTCTACAAAATGAAGTTATGTAACAAAAAACCCTTGAAATCCTTTATTTTTCGTTATTCAAATTCTATAAAAAAGGACAGCACCTGTTTTTTTTATCATTGACAAACCCTACCCTCAAGGGCGCAAAATAGGTCACTACCTGCCGGAAGCGCAGGGCTACCTATGAGTTCCTCAATGCAATTAACCGTAAGCATCCTGGCAGAAATTCCTGAAGAACTTCATGAGTCTCTTAAGGAGTTTCTTGAAACGCATCCTAGTTGGGATCAAGATCGCGTTTATGCTGCCGCACTGTCACTGTTTTTGCTGCAAAATGGTCATAAACAGGGCGATCGCACCCCATCCCGAATATATTTAGACACCCTATTTAATTACGCTCATTAACTGGGCTGCGCTTATTGCCTGCGCTTATTCAAACTTCTCGCCTGCTCATCCGCCACCATAAGTAATCGCCATAAGCGATCGCTAATGATTTCAAGGTTCTATCTCAGCTTTGTCAGCTTACAAATAATTCAGTAGTCATTCACAAACCGGTTCATAGATCCCGTCTATAAATCGCGTTGGTCAAGGTTTGTGGTCATTGACATTGAGCAAATCTCCCCCATGTGCCAGCAGGTTGGGTATAGTAGACTAGTCGTAAGGTAAGTGCTATACAGCCATGTCCGCTAATCCTGCTGATCGGGCCTCTGAGCAAAAAGAGACCCATCGGACGGCGACGCAGGATTCTTTGCTACTTAGAGAAGTATTACAGAATATAAACGCGCAAAGCTGCCCGAAAACCTACAACTTTCACATGCATACCAATTGCTCTGACGGGAAACTAACCCCTGCAGAGCTAATGGCTCAAGCCGTCGAGATTGGGCTACAAGGCATGGCCATTACCGACCATCACAACATACAAGGCTACCGTAAAGCGAAGCAGTGGATGGAAGACTGGCGCTGGCACAACCCTTCTAGCTGGAGTCGCAAACGCCAAGCAAAAGGAAAGGGAAGCAGCGTAAAATCGCTACCAAAACTATGGGCAGGCGTTGAGATCACATCAAGCCTTGCAGATACCGATGTACATATCTTAGGCTACGCATTTAAGCCTAGCGATAAGGGCATGGCCCCCTACTTGCAAGGGGCTGCGCCCAAGGGCACAGATCGTCAAGCCGACCGAGTTATTCAAGCTATCCAGGCGGCTGGTGGAATTGCGATACTGGCCCACCCCGTGCGCTACCGAACCGATGAGATCACCCTTATTAGAGCGGCGGCTCGCTTGGGTATTGACGGAGTAGAAACCTACTATGCCTACGATAATCCTAAGGTTTGGCGACCAAGCCCAGTTAAAACAGAGCGCGTTCAGGCACTTGCTGCTGAGCATAGACTCCTCAGCAGCTGTGGGACAGATACCCACGGTACAGTGCTAACCAAACGGCTATAGCAAACGGCGATCGCAAGGGAAACGGATACCCAGGGAAATGCCACTGCTTAAATCCAATAAAATTAAATCCAATAAAAAGCCGTCCGATTAATTGCTTTTCGGGCGGCTTTTATAATCGACATACCATCGACTTTTATGAGAGAAAATCGTGCGTACTTTTAAGTAGTATCTACGATTAAACAGCGAAAGATTAAATAGCGAAAGATTAAACAGCTAAATAAGACATCAGCACAATCAATCCCACACAACCCGCCACCAGCATTAACCCTAGGCCGATGGATTGACCCAAACCAGTGCTACGTACAACTTTCATAGGGATAAAAGGCCATTGAGCCTTAGCATCGTGTATGTATTAACACTAATACAGCGATCCCCGCATTCCTGAGTTTTAGATACAATCAGAAACGAAAAGTAACGATACTTAAAATCCAAAGCAATCCTTTGAACCCTACTCAGCTGGCGCAGCCTCGGGGATCGGTTCTACACAGCCTTGGGGCTGGTAATTGACTTTTACCTCAACCTCATACTGGGTAGGCACCTCTGGCTGCCCAAAGTCTTCGTACTCTAGCGTACTCAGCGCTAAGCGGTTGAGGACATCGTACCCTGTGCTTCTTAGCACGGTTACACTTTCCTGAGTGCCGTCAGGATTGACCAGCACACCGATAATGCCGTCTATAGGAGATATTTCGCGACAAGCTTTAAAACCAGAATCGATCCCTATCTCTGCGGTAGATTGGGCAACTGTTTCTTTGTCTTTAGCCGTAGATTCGTACCATTCTGTTCTTCTTTTCTCAACCGCTTCTTCTGAAGTCAGAGCATCGTTGTAGCCGTTACTATCTTCAACAATTTGAGATCCATCTCCTTGGGCGGGTGCCATCGAAATAGACTCAGGCTCTTCTATTTCTACAGTTTGGCCTGCTTCATTGTCTGGCGGCGTAGTAAATGGATTTTCAATGGTGCGGTTGGGGTTAGGGTTTGAGCCAGCCGCCTGCAAACCCTCTAACGCCTGTGCAGTGGTTAAGGTATCGGTGGGCTCAACCTCTGAAATGGGATCATTGCCGTTAATAGTAGAGGGCGGGCTGTCAACACTACTTGGCAGTTGGGGCAGGGGCTCATAGGTTGAGGGAGGGACGTTGCTACTAGCGGAGGGTTGAGGCGTAGGAAGGCTACGAACGCCGGAATTGCGAAAGAGATCTAACGGAAGGGTACTTGGGATCGTCGTATTCAGGGGGCCAAGTTTGCCGCCTAGAGAGGTTCTGCCAAGGGCAGAAGGCATGGATTGAGAGGAAGGATTGACTCTTTTGAAGGTGGAATTGGGATTGAAGGGAATGCCAGGGGGTAGAGCTAAGCTACTTAAGCCAGTGAGCGATGGCGGACGGCGCGGCTGAGCAAAGTCAGGCAAACGGCCTTGCTCGGCGGCGGATAGCTCTAAAATTGGCACAATTGTTTCTTCGGCTTTGGTTTTTTGAGCGGCTTGGCTTAGCGCTGCAAAGGAAAAGTTAGTTTGAGGCCCAAACGCTAAAAGCGCCCCATGAGCTCCGATTGAGAGCAGCACACCCATGCCGGTAGGCGTTAAAAAACGGGCGACTTTGAATAAAGGACGGACGGCTGAGGTCAGTTTAGAGGGGAGAGCCATGGCGGAAAGGTAGCTAGGGGGAGAGTCGGGTGCTGTCGGTTGCTATAGGTAACAAGCTTATGCCCACTTAAGCCTATGCTAATTCAGCAAAAGTTAGGATAAGGCGATATGCCAATTTTAGGTCGCGATCGCTAAACTGTGCTGACTCAACCTAGCGCATCAGATCAATAAACATCACGCCCAGATCCACGCCCAGATCTTACACCTAGATAATTGTGCGAGCCTTACACTGCACAATCAGCAAAGAAAAATAGGGAAGCTGCAAATCAGGATGCTGCCGCAAATCTGTATAGATTTTTTGCTCAGGTCGGGTTGCATTTTCTATTACATAAGACTGCCCTAGCAGCTGACGGCGCTCTAAAATTTTCCAGACCTGAGGGTAAACACTGCCCACTTTCATTAGCACCACCACTTCGGCCCAATTCAAAGCGGCCTCTAGCTCAAGGCCTGCGCAATAGAGTGCTGGAAGCACAGCCATTCGCTCAGCCTGACAGGTAAGCGGAATGCCCAGCGCAGCCGCAGCGGCCATCGGAGAGGCAACTCCTGCGATCGCCACTACCTTGGCTTCAGGATGCTGCTGCTGCAAGCACTGAGCGAGGTATGTAAACGTCCCATAAAAGCTCACATCGCCCTCGCAGGCAAACACCACATCCCCGCGCTGCAAATAAGGCCAAACCATCTCAGCCGTGCAATGCCATGCAGCTAGCAGCGTTTGTTCATCTAATACATAGGGAAACACCAGCGGCAGCTTTATCTGCTCAGCGCTCAGCCAAGGCGTCACAATGCGCTCAGCTACGCCGACCTTTCCCTTTAGGCCAGCAGGAAAAGCCACCACCGGAGCAGCCTGCAAGCGCTTGAGTGCCTTCACCGTAATGAGTTCCGGATCACCCGGACCTACACCGATGCCATAGAGCGTTCCGAGAGGTGAAGCAGTAGCAGCAGGCAAATGAGAGAAGGAAGACAAGATATTCGTAGACTCAAAGTTGAAAAAGAATGGTCAGTGTGTGGTGCTAGGTGTAGTGCTAGGTGTGGTGCTAGGTGTGGTGCTAGGTGTGGTGCTAGGTGTAGTGCTAGGTGTGGTGCTAGATGCAGAATTTGTGTCTAATTTGGGCTTGCCCGACTTAGGTTGAAGTGGCTTGGACTGGGCTGATTTAGACGGATCTGATTTAGACGGATCTGGCTTAGACGGATCTGGCTTTTCGTTCGTCTGATCTGCATTAGCCTCTACCACTGGCTTAGTCAGCTGACGAGAGGGCTTCCGAGCCCCCGAAAGTCGCTTAATTAGCTGTGGCGTTGGGTCATGTAGTAGATAAATCAGCTTACTGTTAGCCTGCCACTCAGCCTCTGCAAGCGCCACCTCTAGCTTTTCATCTTGCTCCGTCACAAGTGGCACCATATCGCCCTCACGGATGAGCTTGTTTACCTGCTCGCGCTGAGCCTTAATCGTATCTGTGGTGAACTCATACACCCCTCGCTCAACCGCATCATCTGCAATAAAGGTATTCCACTGTTTTACGGGCAGTCTAGGCGTCCGCAAATCGCCTCGACTCAAAGAACCCATCGCGGAAGCATCATCTACAGACTCAGCGCGCGGCAAGACAGCAAATACGCGCGGTGGCTGAAATTCTTCCTGAGCCCGTTCGGCAATGACCGAATTTACCTCACCGTTATTCGTAACGGCGAGGAAGGTGCCGATGGAACTGAGCCCGGCTTCTTCCAGAATTTGTTCATTAAGCGCCGAACCAACATAGGTTTGAAAACCCTCAGCTTCCGCCTTTTCACAAGCTGCCTCGTCGGTGTCAATAATCACCACCGACTCACCACGATCTTTAAACAATCTACCAATCGTGAGCCCCAACCCGTTGCAGCCCACAATCACCACACCCGTTGCACTACTAGAGGTCACCCCCAGTACCTGCGCCAAGCTCCGAGCCGTCAGACCTTGCGCAAACACGGTCATAATAATTGTTAAAAACACTAGGGCTTTAATCGAGTCACCACCGTTGATTCCTCGCTCAGTGAGCAAAATAGCAAACAGAGAAGCCACTGACGCCGAGACAATTCCACGGGGCGATATCCAACTCATAAAGGCTTTTTGACGCCAGTTGAGATCGCTATTCCAGGTACACACCAAAATATTGAGCGGACGTACCACCAGCATGAGCACCAGTACGGTCAGCACCGATCCAGGGCCTAGCTCAAACACACTGGCAATGGATAAATCCGCCGCAAGCAGGATAAAAAGCACCGATACCGAGAAAATTGTCAGCTGTCCCTTAAATCGGCGCAGCAGCCTTTCCTCAGGAATAGAAATCGCTCGCACCACAATGCCTGCGGCGACAGCAGCCATGAGTCCTGACTCACCCCGAACGCTCTGAGCTAATCCATATAAGCCCCATACACCCGCCAATACGACTAAGTTGCGCAGTTCTTCTGATAAAAAATCAGCTTTTTTGAGGAAAAGCGCCATGAGTAAACCGCCACCGCCGCCGATGATCGCCCCAATGCCCAGCCGCGCCAGGAGGCCGCTCAGCACAAAGGCCGGGGCCGTATCGCCATTGAGAATAATATCGAGCACCACCACGGCCAGAATTGCGCCCACTGGATCGATCAAAACGCCTTCACCTTCTAATAAGGTGGCAATTTTGCGCTCTACGCCAACTTGCTTAAGCAGCGGTGTAACCACAGTTGGCCCGGTGACCACAACGAGTGAAGCGTACAAAAATGCAATCGACCAGGGAAACTCACCTAGCCAATGGGCGGCAAAGCCACCACCCACCAATGTAATAAAAGTCCCGATGGTGATGAGGTTACGCAGACTGCCCGAAACCTTGCCCATTTCCTTTAGCTCTAGGCTCAGCCCCCCTTCAAATAAAATCAGGGCCACGCACAAGGACACAATGACTTCTAGCCCAACGCCTAAAGATTGTGGAGAGAGCCAGCCTAGTCCATCTGACCCTAGCGCGATGCCAAAGACCAACAGCAGTATGATGCTGGGCAACTTCATATAGGCTGCAAGGACCTGAGCAAAAATTCCTGCTAGGACGGTAATGACAATTTGCAGCGTAATTTCAAAGGGCGCTTCCATAAAATATAGGTGAGCGGCAGTAGCGGCCAACCAACGGCCTAGATGACCGGGCGAGGTTTAAGTTCATAAAGCATAACGCTTCAGGTGATCGCAAGCGCCATCTGCAATAAATCTGCCGCTAAGTCGGCAATTTCAGCGGCTAGCTAGCTTGACGACTGGCTAACTTGACGACTGGCTTGACGACTGGCTTGACGACTGGCTAGCTTAACTACCAAGGAATTTCCTCGACGGTATCGGCGGTAAGCTGACTAGCGGTCTGTAGTAACTGATGAGGATCGGGTGACAAGGCGATCGCAGTAGGCGCAGTGGGCGCAGTGGGTGCAGCGAGTGAAGCGCGATCGCAACGCACATTGAAAGGACAGCGATCGCAAAGCCCTTTCTCGATAGCCACCTTAGGAAAATCAGCCGCCGACTCAGCCAACTTTAGCAACTGGGTCAGCCGGTTGGTTAATCGCAGCAGGTCTTGATGAGTCGCCTGATGCTGCTTTTCGCTATAGTCAAACCGATAAAATCCTGGTTGGTTCTCCTCTGCTAACCTTACAAACCAGTAGGTCATCGAAATCTGATCGGGCCGTAGGTCTGTGGTTTCACACAGTACGTATAGATACAGACGCGTTTGCCAATCGTTTTTTAGCCATTCTTTACGGGGCGATCGCTGATGGGTTTTCCAATCAAAAATTTGACCCTGGTAACCATCACCATTTTGCGAAGCTTGATCAACAGCGCTTCGTGAGTCTATTACTAATAAGTCATATATTACCGTCAGCAAATAGCCGTTAAATGCCAGCCGCCGCCGATGCTCGCTTTGGCTAAACGTCACCTCATCAACCACCGTTTTGTCAGCTGATTTACTGGCCGATTCACTGGCCGATTCACTCGCTGCCTTTCCAGCGGTTTCGGGCAAATGCGCAAACACCTCTGGCGCACTCTCAGCTAGGGCTGCTAGGCTATCAGACATTTCTGCATTCGCCCCGACCATGACCTCTACGGGTAAGTCCAACGCCCGCTGCTGCATGAGTAAATGAAATCGGCTACCCCATTGAGTAGTGAGCTGCTGCTCGTAGGTCGCTGGCCCTGAGAGCGCCTCCAAAAAAACATACTGATACTTACGCTCACAGGCATCAAGTAGGGTGAGATGGCTTTGCGAAAGCGGCAGCATTCTAAAGATTCCTCATTAAAAATTCTAAAAAAAGACTCTAAAAGCTGTAGGTAGATAGCCTGTAGGTAGATAGCTATAAATAGCAAATAGCGCTACTTCGTCAGCACAAACAAACTGCCTTGGTTGCCCCGACCAATCCGCAGATCATGATCGAGATAGGTGATCTCCAGCCAGCCTTGCTGACGATCTGAATTGATCTCAAAATCCAATCCCTGAAAAAGTCCCAACTTTTTGGTAGACGCCAGCTTTTCAATGTACTGGGCAGGCGACTGATAGCCTAGCGATCGCTGCAAGCCAACCACCCCCCGGTTGAACTTCACATTAACCCGCCGCGTAGAAAACTCACTGTCACCCTCCTCATTCTTAGCCGGCTCAAAGCTAGCAACCACCGACACCACCGCTTCGCAAAAAGGCAGGCTTTTGATCTCAGCGATGTTATAGATGCGATCGCACTTAGGCCGAATACACTGATAGATATCACCGAGCTGGGCAACGGGGAACCGATCAATACCCAATAGCTCCTGACTAGTGGTGTAGAGCAACCGCCAGTCACCCGCTAGCAGATCCACCGCAGACAAAGGCTCAGCCGTTGGATTAAGGTCTTCAAGTCGAGCTACAAGGCTGGCAATCACCTGACGGTCGTCTGCATTAGCCGATAGCCCGCGGTTTTTTGAGGCGATCGCATTTCTTAAGTCACTTTTGCTCAGCATGTTTAACGAACGCTCTACTCAGGAGATTAATCAGGGGATCAAACAAGGAACCAAAAGAAACATATCGCAGAGATTGACATGATTCACGATTCGGTGTAATTAATGCGGTGGGACTGTAAATTAATTGCATAATCATCCTGAAACCTCAAGATGATTATCGTTATTGCAGCGCCCGCAGTCAGGAAACCTTAGTCTAAGAAACATGTCTAAGAAACATCTAGTCCTACTGTCGCAGTATAGATTTTCTATGGTACGGCCATAGCCAACCATCTAAAGAATATACTGGTAGATCCCTGTCAGACGCCTTGTCAGATAGATAGAGATTTTCAGGGGTTAATCCAGCCTAAGATAACCCAGCCTAAGACTATTAGAAGGCTATTAAGAGCCACCAAATAAGAGCCACCAACAGCGCACCGTATGAGCAACTATAATCCCTCCGTTCGTCAAATCCCTCGGGATCAGCCCGCCGACGTCATTCCCCTCCAGCAAGATTCTTCCATTCTTAACTGGCTAGAAGGCACCGGCAGACTCATCGCTAGAGAACCCATTGACAGCATAGGCGACGAACCCGAACCCGAAGAACTCGCCGACCTCATGGGGAACGAAGACAAAGACGACGACGTGGATGATGATGATGAAATGTCGCTGGATGACGATGTAGACGACGTAGACGACGACATCGACTAGCACTTCGTAAACCTTGGCAACCCCTTTGGGAATGTCTCTAGGAACGACTTGCGATTTATTTTAGGATTCGAGCCATCAGCCATTGATGTTGAAATAAAGGCAGCCAACTGCTACATTGCGCAGCAGCTATTAGCCAAACATCACTCGTTGAATAGCTAGTCGTTGAATAGTTAATAGTCAAGCAAGCAGTAGTCAAGTCATAGTCAAGTCACAGTCAAAGCTTTAACGAAGCCTTTATTAAATAGGTTTCACGGAGGAAGACGGTACTCAGAAAAGCGTTTCGCTTTTCTGATGGATTAACTTGGGATGCCAGACTAAGTGTTAGGCCAAAATAAAGCAATTAGGCTGAAAATGCTGAAAAATGCTGATAGATCCGGCGCAACACTTTATTTTCTTAAATGTTTCGTATATCTCTTAGGATAACGTTACAAAATCTGGTCCAATTAGGGGAGTCAGTATTTACATAAGAGTATTTACACTTACTCTCGTCAATGGCTCGTCAATGAATAGCGCTATGCCGCTTGAGACTCCCACTCAAGCGAAAGCATTGAAGCTAGTAGCTTGCAACCTCTTTAAAAAAAGTTTTTGTGCTCTGTAAAGCTTCAGTGAAATATGGGAAAGGTGTGTGGTAAGTGAAGGGATAACGTCGTGGATGCCAGGTTTTCATCAAAGTCAGTAGGTCTGTCAGGAATTAAACTCTCCGCTATTTTAGCGAGTTGCTTGCTTGTAGCAGCTATCGGGTTAGACATTGCAGCAGGCAGACCCTTAGCGTGGGGTGCAGCAGATATTGCCCTACCACTCATCATCAGTGCGGGCTTGTCAGCATTCGCTGGCGGCGCGGTGATACCTATTTTGCGGCAGCTCAAAGCCGCTCAGTTTATTCGAGAAGATGGGCCTCGTGCTCATCTTAAAAAAGCGGGCACACCCACAATGGGCGGAATTTTCTTTATCCCCGCAGCGGTATTTGTAGCCCTTGTTTGGACAAGCTTTTCTGTGCCGGTCGTGGCGGTTAGCTTACTCACGCTGGCTTATGCCGGGATCGGTTGGCTAGACGACTGGCAGGTCATGCGTCAGCGCTCTAACAAGGGTATTTCACCCAAAATGAAGCTGATGCTACAGGTAAGCTTTGCGATCGCATTTTGCCTGTGGGCAATGACCCTAACTGGAACCTCAGAGGTCGGAACTTCAAAAGGCCTCGAAGCAGCTATCGATATTACCGCCGTTGCCCTGCCTTTTGGGCTGGTGTTGCCTTTAGGCTTTTTGTTTTGGCCGCTGGCAGGTTTTGTGTTGGTGGCCGAGAGCAATGCCACGAATTTAACAGATGGTGTAGATGGACTCATGGGCGGAGCGGGCGCGATCGCACTCTTTGGCCTCAGCGTTTTAGTTGCACCGACTCACCCCGACCTCATGGTCTTTTGCGCATCCCTTAGCGGAGCTTGCCTAGGCTTTTTAGTTCATAACCGCAACCCAGCCAAGGTCTTTATGGGAGACACGGGCTCCCTCGCTCTCGGCGGAGCACTGGCAGCCGTTGGTATTCTTAGCGGCAACCTGTTTGGGCTGCTCATCGTTACCCTACTATTCTTTGCCGAAACGCTCTCTGTGATTCTTCAGGTAGGCTACTACAAGGCCACCAAAGGCCCAGATGGCAAAGGCAAACGTCTCTTCAAAATGGCTCCTTTGCATCATCATTTTGAGCTGTCTGGCTGGTCAGAATTGCAGGTGGTTAGTGTGTTCTATATCATCAGTGCCCTTCTCGCGACTGCGGCCATTAGCACACTGAGCTAAGGCTCTATTTTTTAAGCCAAAACCCGGACAAACATCAGACAAACCAAACAATAAAAACGAAAGGGGAAGCAATTATCTTGCCTCCCCTTTCGTTTTTGTACTGTTTTTATGGAGCCTCTATTTTATGAAGCCTCTACTAGTAGGCTTACTAGCGATTCTCCACTTACTAGCCATCTCTAATGGAGCTGACGGGAGTCGAACCCGTGTCCGCTCTAAGTAATCACGTATCACTCGTTCACAGGTATAGCCTTTCTAATCCTCAAGGCGGGAGTTTTCCATTGTCCCGGAAACAGGATGCTTCAGTGAAAGTCTTAGCTGGCGCACCCACCGAAGAAAGTTTGCCAGAGCACCCGTTGGGGGTTTAGTCCGAACTGATTAACGGAGTCACAGCTCAGACGCTCGAACCTATAAGAGGTTGTTAGGCGGCAGCTACAAGAGCGCGCTTACGAGCAAAAGGTACGATGTCGTTTGCATGTATCTTTAAGTTTGAGCCTTTATTTACAAGAGTAGACTCACTCTTGACCTGAATCACAATACGACTTTCGTTAAAACGTCGAAACCGTTTCAGCCCCCTGTAGAACTCAGTCGGTAGAACCTTTAAGAAACAACCTCTAAGTACCCTTTTTGGGGTAATCCAATTATAGCGGTTGATAAGTATTGCTGCCCACAATTAGCAGCTCTTTTTATAGCTGTCATCACCTTTCGTAAACTGAATGGGACAGATTTTAACCTATAATATTTTCTTAATAGTATTAGAAGCCACGCAGATAATCACCTACAGTCGCCTAAAGGTCAGTCGCTTAAAGGTCAGTCGCTTAAAGGTTGCTTGAACTTAAGCACTTGAACTTAGGTACTTGAACTTAGGCAGCTGTGATGAGTGGTGCTTGGCATGGGTTCCGCTAATAGAGAGAAGGTCAACTTAATAATGAGCACTAGCAACGAAAACGGCACCGATAAGAGCACCTCAAGTGCCCGCACTCGCAAAAAAACGACGACTGTAGACTCACCGGCTGCCCAAAAGAAGACCGAAGACACCGCTGAAAAAGGTGGGTTAGTCAGAGCTTCTAAGAACGAAATTATAGAGCTAGCCGATCATACGCGCGTATTCGAGTCAGACTCTTTGCCCAACCACCGGCCTATTTCCCTGAGTAATATGGACGTTGTCGATTCGCTTTCATCAGCGGGTATGCGACCTATTATGTCTAGCCTATTTGAAATTTCTACGACTGATTCTTTGCCCGGTCATCGTCCGGTTGCCGTGAGCACCTTAGAAATTTCTGATTTGGACACTTTGCCCGGTCATCGCCCCATTGCTAGCAATGATATTGATGATCCCTACACTTTGATGGGTTATCTGGACTGACTATTTTGTAGTCAGAAATAGCTGGAAACAGATCCAGAAACAGATCCAGAAACAGATCTAATCTAAAAATAGATTCAGAGAAAAGGGGCGATCGCCCCTTTTTTGGTCTACACCTTTCTAACCCGTTTTGATCTACGCCTCTCTACACCTCTCTACACCTCGACTAAGTGCGATCGCTGGGTCGAGAGAGAATCACGATACAAGCCATACACAATACCCGCCGCAACCGCCTGATAAGACGCCTCTAAAATATTGACTGATACCCCAATCGTTGACCAGCGCTGATCGCCATTGCTCGACTCTACTAGCACCCGAATATTGGCCGCTGTCCCAGCCTCACTATTGAGAATACGAACCTTATAGTCCGTTAGATAAAAGCGATCAATCACCGGGTAAAACTTCACCAGCGCTTTTCGTAAAGCCTTGTCTAAAGCAGAAACCGGCCCCATACACTCAGCCACTTCTAGGATGTCTTTGCCCTGCACTGACACCTTAACGGTCGCCCGCGCCCCGATGTTGCACTGCACATCTGACTGTAAAACATCGTAGCTAACCTCAAATCCTCTGAGCTGAAACAGCGGCTGATGTTTACCCAGCGCTTTGAGCATCAACAGTTCAAAGCTGGCCTCAGCCGCTTCAAACTGATAGCCTTTACTCTCTAATTCCTTGACTTCGTTGATGATTTGGCGCATCACCGGGTCGTCTTTTTTAAGCTCAAGATTGTAGCTTTTGGCCTTAGCCAACACAGTACTAGCCCCAGAAGAGCTAGAGACCACAATATGGCGACGGTTGCCAATCGCTTCGGGGCATATATGCTCGTAGGTTTTGGGGTTTCGGGCAACGGCGCTGATATGGATGCCGCCCTTATGAGCAAAGGCTGAGCGGCCGACATAAGGCGCATGGTCATCGGGCGCAAGGTTGACAATTTCACTAACGAACCGGCTAGTTTGAGTTAGGTTCGTTAGCTGATGAGGTGATAAGCAATCATGTCCCATCTTTAACTGTAAATTTGGAATGACGCTGCACAAGTCGGCATTTCCACAGCGCTCGCCGTAGCCATTCATGGTGCCATGAACCATGTCAGCGCCAGCTTCTACCGCAGCGAGCGTAGCGGCGACGGCTGTACCGCTGTCATTATGAGTATGAATGCCTAAGCGGGGAAGGGGAGAGATTTCGTGATATCTGCCTAGCCAGGTTTGGACTTGTTGGGCGATCGCAGCAACCTCCCTCGGCAGCGTCCCCCCGTTCGTATCGCACAGCACTAACCACTCAGCTCCGCTTTGCACCGCTGCACCCAACGTCTTGAGCGCATACTCTGGGTTTGCTTTATACCCATCAAACCAATGCTCTGCGTCATAAATCACGCGGCGATCGTGCAAACGCAAGAACGCCACCGAATCTTGAATCATCGCCAAATTTTCATCTAGGCTTACCTTTAGCGCATCTGTTACATGCAAATCCCACGACTTACCAAAAATTGTCAGCCACTGCGTATTGGCCTCCAGCAGGGCTTTCAACATATTGTTTTCGGATGCCCGCTGATGAGGTCGCCGCGTAGAACCAAACGCCACTAGCTGTGAATGGGCCAATGGCTCCTGCTGAAAATACTCAAACAGTTGAGTATCTACTGCATTTGCTCCGGGCCAGCCGCCCTCAATAAACGGCACGCCTATTTGATCGAGCTTTCGGGCAATTTTAATTTTGTCTTCGAGCGAGCAGGCGATGCCATGCCGCTGAATGCCGTCTCGAAGCGTTGTGTCGTAAATCAGAACTTTGCGGGCAAGTGTCATTTGCAACGGTTTCCTGTGAGCCAAACTTACCCTACCGTAGCCGTTACCCTCTAGGATCGAAAAACAGGATCGAAAAACAGGATCGAAAAACAGGATCAAAAAACGGGCTACGATGCTCAAGCTCATTGTTTTTTAGAAACCCTGATCCTACTCTGGCGATAAGGCTCAGTCCTGAAAGTTTTATCTAAACTTTAGCGCTCCAACAACTTTCTTATGGTCTGGGTTATGGCACCTTTGCACAGTTTGCTGCTGAATTTTTCTTTACTTGTTGGCCAGTCTAAAGTCTTTCATTTTTTTCAGGAAGAACCGATTGGCGCGATCGCAGTGCTCCTAGCAGTCACCTTAATTGTGCCGCCTATTTTTGAGCGGCTCAAGCTTGTGCATCGCCTTGCAGAGGCCATCCACGCCAAGATAACCCTCCTGCATATTTTGAGCCGTGCAGACCACGTTGGTGCTCGGCGAATCACATTTGGGTTAGGGCGCAACTAATTTGCCAGCAAAAGTGAGCAACCATAAAGTCAAAATCCTTTGACATTCTTTCTTTGGCTCACTTTTGCAGCATATTTTGCAATTTTTCTGGCCCTTAGGCAGATTTTCTACCCTTTATTCCCTTGTTAACTTTCTACATAATCGTATTGTATATTTTAGGTACATACCTTTAGTAGAATTAAAAGCTAATTCAATTACCTCTCGTGACATAGCTCAAGGACAGCAGCTTGGTGACAGATCTATCGCTTTAACCCCGCGCTTTATCCCGTTTTTACATAGCTGTGATTCAGCTTATCTAATTACCAGGTTATTGGTATATGTCAAGCGCCAAATCTGAGCAACAACCTATGGGTACTCCGATTGGCAACCCACTACGATGCCAGCAGGGGGTGATTATTCATGGCGCTGATGGATCTATTACGGCCTATAACGAAGCGGCCCAAAACATTTTGGGCCTGACGCAAGCGCAGCTAGAGAGTTCCAATAATATCCCTTGGCAAACCATATATCCAGATGGTTCGGTTTGGCCATTAGACGATTATCCCGTGATGCGGACGCTGCGTACAGGCCAAGCTTGTCAGGGAGATGCGGCAATGGGGTTCTATCGACCGAATGGTGAGCTGATATGGCTGGCTATCGAAACGCAGCCCCTCTCTCATACTAATAATACTAATAATAAGAGGGAGCCAGGTAAGAGCCATCTAGAAGCCAGTGAGGAACACGATGTCATTGAGGGGGGCCTTGAGGGGTTTTCGGGCCCAGTGATGACGACCTTTTTTGAAGTGCGATCGCCCCAAAGCACCCTACCAACCAGCCCATCAGAGTTAGAGACTCTAGCTTCCCAGCCTTTTAGTACCTTAGAAACGGCCTTTCAAACACTGCTACAAAACACCCCCGACCTTATCTATTTCAAAGACACCGAGGGTCGCTATGTCACGATAAGTGAAGCAGCCTCTGCCTGGCTAGGTATCGCGACTGCCAACATTATTGGCAAAACAGACCGTGACTTATTTTTGCCAGAGGATTTCGAGGCCATCCAGAGAGCAGATGCCCAAGTCATGGGAACGGGCATATCTGTGACCTTTGAAGAACAAATTGTTTCTCAAGGCATACCCAAAACACTGATGACCACTAAAGTCCCCTGGCAAGACTCGCAAGGGCAGCTGTTAGGCATTATGGGGATTTGTCATGATTTAACCGAGCTGAAGCAGGCCGAACATAAAGAGCAACAAAGTCGCCTGCGCCTGCGCAAGGTTTTAGATGGGCTCTATAGCTTTGTAGGACTACTGACGCCAGACGGCATTTTACTAGAGGCTAATCAGCTCGCATTAGACGCTGCCAACCTAAAAAGCGATGACGTTTTAGAACGCCCCTTCCCAGATGCCTACTGGTGGTCTTACTCTCCAGAGATTCAGGCGCAGCTATGGGAAGCCATTCATCGAGCAGCGACAGGCGAAACGGTTCGCTACGATGTTCCTGTCAAGGTCGGTGAAAACCAGTTCGTCACGATTGATTTTTCTTTGGTTCCACTGCTAGATGAAAGTGGAAAGGTTGAGTATTTAGTCCCTTCAGGACTAGATATTACCTACCGCCAACAGACTGAGCAGGGCCTCAGAGATCGACAAAGCATTATAGAATCTCAACTCTCAGAGATTGAAACCATCTATCAAACGGCCCCAATTGGGCTGGCTGTTTTAGACACCAATCTGCGGTTTGTACGAATCAATCAAAACTTAGCAGAAATAAACGGAGTGAGCGTAGAAGACCACATCGGTCGGTCGGTAAGAGAGATTTTGCCGGCGTTAGCCGACGAAGCCGAACCGCAACTCCGGCACATACTGCAAACAGGAGAGCCTGTTTTAAACACAGAAATCAATGGGGAAACCCCGGCGCAACCGGGCGTTCAGCGTAGCTGGATAGAAAGCTTCTACCCCTTCCCCGGACAAGATGGTCAGCCCGCCGGTATTAGTATTGTTTGCCAGGAAATTACAGAGCGCCGAAAACATGATCTGGCACTTAAAGAGAGCGAGACTCGATTTCGGCTGATTACTGAGCTGCTCCCTCAAATCTTTTGGACAGCCACTCCCAATGGAGAATTAGACTACTACAGCGCTCATTGGCATGACTATGCGGGTGTACCCACTGCAGCGGCGGATAAATGGGCATGGCAAGACTGTGTCCATCCTGATGATGTTGAAAAAATGACGCGCCTATGGCAGCTATCGGTTGATCGCGGCTGTTTCTATCAATGTGAGCACCGGCTCAGACGCGCCGATGGTGAGTATCGCTGGTACTTGAACAGAGCCATGCCCGATCGCTTAGAGTCGGGTGAGATTGTGAAATGGTATGGAACGGCCATAGATATTCACGAACAAAAACAAACCTCTGAAGAGCTAGATCGGGCTTTGACCAGAGAAACCCTAGCCAGAACCGAGGCCGAGCGAGCCAATCGGATTAAAGACGAGTTTTTGGCGGTGCTTTCTCATGAGCTCAGATCGCCGCTAAATCCGATTTTGGGTTGGGTCAAGCTGTTGCAAATGCGCCAGATGAACGAAGAGAAAACCACTCAGGCCCTTAGAACAATCGAGCGTAACGCCAAGCTGCAAACCCAACTCATTGACGATTTGTTGGATATTGCAAAAATCTTACGTGGCAAGCTGGCCTTTAACCCCGAGCCCGTTTCACTGGGTTCAGTCATCACCTCAGCAATAGAAACGGTAAAAGTCTCAGCCACGGCAAAGTCGCTTTCTCTCACCTATGACATTGTTCAGCCTGCGATGGTTTTGGGTGACAGTACTCGGCTACAACAGATTGTTTGGAATTTACTCTCCAATGCAGTAAAGTTCACACCCAATCGGGGTCAGGTGAGCATTCGTCTAGAGCAAATAGACGATCAGGCAACCATTACGGTTCGTGATACCGGCAAAGGCATTAAAGCTGAGTTTTTGCCCCATTTGTTTGAATCGTTTCGACAGGAAGACGCCACCATTACTCGCAGCTACGGCGGTTTAGGGCTCGGGCTAGCCATTGTTCACTATTTGGTTGAAATGCATGGGGGCATGATTATGGCTGAAAGCTTGGGCGAAGACAAAGGGGCAATCTTTACGGTCAGTCTGCCGCTAATGGCCGTTGAGGAGAGCTATCAGCCACCACCAGAATCCGAAATAGATATGGATTTAACCGGCATTCAGGTACTGAGTGTGGATGATGATGCGGACTCTCGTGAAATTGTAACAGTGGCGCTAGAAGCTTATGGAGCAACCTTGACGATGGCAAACGGGGCGGCAGCGGCCATGAGTTTGTTAGAAACTTATCAGCCAGATGTGTTGGTGCTCGATATTGGTTTGCCAGAGGTTGATGGCTATACGCTGCTCAAGCAAATTCGCAATTTAGATCGGCATCGGCACACGCCTGCGATCGCCCTCACTGCCTACGCCCGCGACGAAGATCGCGACGAAGCCCTGAGGCAAGGATTTCAGGTTCATCTCACCAAGCCTATAGACATCATTGAAGTGGTTAAAATTGTGGCCCACCTAGCCCGTCATAACACCCCATAACTGAGCAAGTGCCTGATTGTTCCGAGCATTGAGAGATATTTAAAGTAGCCAGCTAGGAACATTAGCTGATGTTCCTAGCTGGCTATTTAAACCCCTTTTGAACCCCTTTTGAATCCCTTTTGAATCCTTAGGGTTCTTTAGAATAGGTTTCGATCAGTCACTGCGCCTTTGCTGCTCGAAGAAACCAGCTTGGCATATTTCGCTAGCACGCCACGCTCATAGCGAGGCTTCGGCGGACTCCAATGCGTTTTGCGTTCCGCTAGCTCGTCATCGGAAACATTGACCTGTAGCAGCAGCTTATCGGCGTCAATGGTGATAGAGTCGCCTTCTTTTACTAGGCCAATCGTACCGCCGACCGCTGCTTCGGGCGCGACATGGCCCACAACCATGCCATAGGTGCCACCAGAAAAACGGCCATCGGTAATTAAACCCACCGAATCGCCTAAGCCAGCGCCAATAATTGCCGAGGTAGGTGCGAGCATTTCACGCATTCCGGGGCCGCCTTTGGGGCCTTCGTAGCGGACGACAATCACATCGCCTGCCTTTATTTTGTTCGCCAAAATGGCATCTAGGCAGTCTTCTTCAGACTCGAAGACGCGAGCAGGGCCAGTGATAGAACGGTTTTTGATGCCAGTGAGCTTAGAAACAGCGCCTTCGAGGGCAAGATTGCCTTTGAGAATGCCGAGATGGCCTTGCGGATACATGGGTTGGGAGAACGGACGAATGACATCTTGGTCAGCAGCCGGTTGATCGGGGATATCAGCCAAGACTTCGGCTACGGTTTCGCCGCTGATGGTGAGGGCGTCGCCATGCAGGAGTCCTTCATTCAGGAGCATTTTCATCACCTGAGGAATGCCGCCGACTTTGTGCAAATCGGTGGCAACATAGCGGCCTGAGGGCTTTAGGTCGCAAAAGACAGGGACTTTGAGACGGATGGTTTCGAAGTCCTCAATGGTGAGATCGACGCCTACGGTATGTGCGATCGCCAACAAATGCAGCACCGAATTGGTTGATCCGCCCACCGCCATAATGACCGCCATCGCATTCTCAAACGCCTTGCGTGTGAGAATATCCTTCGGCAAAATTTGCTTGCGAATCGCTTCAACTAGGGCAAAAGCAGACTTTTCAGTGCTCTCCGCTTTTTCTTCATCCTCAGCAGCCATGGTTGAAGATCCCGGCAGGCTTAAGCCCATCGCTTCAATCGCAGAAGACATTGTATTAGCGGTAAACATGCCGCCACATGAGCCAGCGCCAGGACAGGCATGACGCTCAACCGCATCGAGCCGCTCTTTGCTAATTTTACCAGCGCTGTATTGACCAACAGCTTCAAAAGCGCTGACCACCGTGAGATCTTCCCCGTCTAAATGGCCGGGTTTGATGGTGCCGCCATATACGAACACCGCAGGAATATTGATGCGAGCGATCGCAATCACCGCCCCCGGCATATTTTTATCGCAGCCGCCAATCGCCATCACCCCATCCATACTCTGCCCCACGCAGGCCGTTTCAATCGAGTCTGCAATCACCTCGCGAGAAACCAAAGAATACTTCATCCCTTCGGTGCCCATCGAAATACCATCGCTAATGGTAATCGTGCCGAATATTTGCGGCATTGCGCCTGCTTCACGCAGTGCCGATTCGCCTCGAAGCGTCAAAGCATTGATCCCCATGTTGCAGGGCGTAATGGTGCTATAGCCGTTGGCAATTCCAACGATGGGTTTCTCAAAGTCACCATCTTCAAAGCCCACAGCCCTTAGCATCGCTCGGTTAGGAGCCCGCTGCACGCCTTGGGTAACTACCTGACTTTTGCGATTATCCGGCATTGAAATCTTCTCCAGCTGTGGAATTAAGAAAGGGTCAGTCGGGCTATTACAACCGCCTGCTGATCTTTCATTCTTACAGAACTCTCGCCAATCAGCGGCATAAAAAATCAAAATTCTTTGAGAAGTCTGATGCCGCCTAGTAACAACTAGTAACTATAGGCGGGAAACAACTGGATCAATAACTTTTTTGGGTTAATTAGGTCAATTTATCGGCCAATCATGAATGGCAGGGGCGATCGCAAAACGGTCGCCACTTGAGAAGCCTGAAGATGAACCGCGATTGACTTTTGAATTTGAGTCTTATTCTCCAGCGTTTTAAGGTAGCTCAAAGAAGTTAGCCGGTCGGCTAAATTGGGCTTTTGACTCGCTGAGAGTCGTTCGGTCAGCATAATCCAGCTGCGGACGCTATCGGGCAAGGTTTCGACCAGGCGCAAAGGCAACTCAGTGGTCGAAAAAGACTGCACATAGGCAGAACTCAAGAACGGTTTATACTGAGCGGCAACGGGCGATCGCTGCGCTACAAAGCTCAAAGCAACGCCCCGCAGCATCTGCCGCAGATTCTCAGTCAGCTTGGGTTGCAGTTCGGGCATAAACGGCAGCTGGGTAAGCGCCGGGTTCACATTATCTGGATCGCCCGTGCTTAAGTGCGTGCCCCCAATGACCGCCAGCAAATACTTCGGCCCTGCTAACTGCTCAAAGGGCAAAAGCTGATGGTCGAGAGTTGGTGTAACGCCATCTTGGGTGCCCGTAAGCAGCAGCGTTGGAACACGGACTTCTGATAGACCCGCTTCACCAAATAGCTGGCCTGTGAGCGTGTTCATGGCAATGACTTGCTTAATGCGGGGGTCACTTAAGTCCGCCTGTTTATCGTCTAAACTCACCGCGGCACATTGTAGCCAGTCAGCCGGAGAGACGCCTAGAGGCTGAATATCTTGGCAAAAGCTTTCGAGCGATCGCAAATCCAACTTGGCCCCAGCCAGTGCTAGCCCCGTGTAGCCGCCCAAAGAATGACCAATAATCGTCACATCTTCGGTATTAAATACATCCTTATAACCCGGCACACTCCGACTCGTTTCTGCCAGCCGATCTAGCACAAAGCTCACGTCCTGAGGTCGATCCAAAAACTCTGATGCCGGCAGTAAGCGGCTCGGCGTCTTAGCAATCTCCGGGTCCAGCGGCATTTCCATCAGGGCCTGTACATTGCTACCGGGGTGCTCAATAGATACCACCGTTAGGCCGTGGGTTGCCAAATGCTCCGCCAGATAGTTCAAAAAGTAGCGATCTGCACCAAAGCCATGAGAAAACACCACCAAGGGGCCTTGCGGATCGGCACTGCGGTAGATGTTGGCGGCGATTACGCGATCGCGATCATCATCATAAAAGGAAACAGATCGCATAAAAAAATCAACCGAACCTTTCGCCGCCGGGTCTATATCGGTAGGCAATGGTACGGACAAGGGTGCGCTCAAGTCCATCTTGAGTTCCTTCTCTAGCACACCGCTAAGCGAACGACTCTCCAAGTTAGAGATATTGAGTTGGCTAGCGAGTGCGATCGCTGCGCTCAAATCCACTTCTAGCGTATCTTGCGGAATCGCCCGTAAAATGCCCAGCACACTGAGGCCCTCACTCTGAATCGCAGCCAAGCGAACCGCAGCCTGAAGCTGCGGCATGGTCAAGTTAGGCGCAATCCGAGCAAGCGCATCTAACAACAGTTCACCGTTAGGCGAGTCAATCACATCAGTAATGATGCGATCGCTCATACTCGGATCCAAATCCAGCGTTTGATTCAAGCTACGCTGAACCTGAGGCGACAAAAATCGCTCATACAAACGCAGCGTATCCGGCACCTCACCCGTTTGAGCAAACAACTCCAAATCAGTCAACTCAATCGACTGCCGTAGCGGCCCCACCCGAATAATTACGCGCTCAGCCGCCTCACTCGGCAATGCCGATAGAGCCGCTAGCCCCAAACTTAAAAGCCCCACTTTTAGGCTAATTTCTCGCTCAACCTTACAACTTATAAAAGACAGCAGACGATAAGTAACGCTTAGCACGCCGGACGCTGGACTTTGACTCATAAACACAAAAGGTAGAAAAGAGCTAGAAAAAGGGCGCTAGTCAAAAAAGCGTGGCTCATCGGCTAATGCAGGCTCAGTTGTGACATCGTTTCGATATCGCTTCGACATAGCATTCAAAACACTGAAAATACTTGATACTAATATCTTACCCATTCATTTTCTGAGCGGGGGCAACCTATGGGTCAATTTATCCGCTTGTCCAAGAAAGCACTTGGGCAAAAGAGCGGGCAAAAGAGCCTGAAAAAAAAGAAGCCTCATGCAACTTTAGGCAGAAACCAAGCAAAAGAACAAAGCCCCGTATACTGCAACCTGTATATCAGTAAAAGCACTGTAGGCGGCACAAACAAATAGGTGAAGTAACTAGAATCAAGTGCAGGAAATAGGCAGTAGGCAACGCAAATAGAAAGCAAAGTTACAATACAAATAAATATTAAGAAAAAGATGCATAATTAGACCTTATTAGACCTTAGCAGTGCCCCAAGTTCAGCCCAAAGTCTGATCTTTTTAATCCTTACAAGAAAATAAATAATCGGTAACTTAACCTTAGAAACAAATAGGCAGGCGTATTTAAAAATGGCCGAAAAAGATAGCAAACAAATTAGAGACGAGTTCATTCTGCCTCGCAACAAGTACCAAGGCGATTTCACGCCTCAGAACTTGACCTTCAACGCCAACCTACAAGAATTTGCCCAGCGAGTAGCGCTGATTTGCGCCCTAGAAACGGGTGGCAAACTCAGCTCAGTCGAAGCCTACAAAGACATCAAAAAAATATGGAAAGAACTCAAGGCTTCTAAAAAGAGTTTGCTAGACGAAGACTAATTAACCATGCTTTGAATTAACCAGGCTTTGAATTAACCAGGCTCTGGAATTAACCAGGCTCTGAGCCGCCCTCTATTTAAACTGGTCTGAGCTAAGTTCTGCAAAATGATCTGCGAAGTAGTCAGTCACAATTTGAGCAATGCGCTCAGCAGCATGACCATCGCCAAAGGGATTCACAGCCTTAGCCATCGCTGTATAGGCCGCTGGGTTGCTGAGCAGTTCAGCCGCTGCCGCAACCACCGTTGCCGGATCAGTGCCCACTAGCTTCGCCGTACCGGCCTCAATGGCCTCGGGTCGTTCGGTGGTTTCTCGAAGCACCAGTACTGGCTTCCCTAATCCAGGCGCCTCCTCCTGCAATCCGCCCGAGTCAGTCAGCAGCAGCGTAGCGCGTTTCATTGCGCCGACGAGCTGGCCATAGTCTAAAGGCTCCACCAAAAAGGCTCTAGGATGGCTATCGAGCTGGGCCTTAAGCGGCTCTCGCACAGTAGGGTTTCGATGCAACGGCAGCAGTAGCGCCGTATCGGGGAATTTTTCTAAAATTTCCAAACAACTCTGAGCGATATCTAGCAGCGGCGCACCCCAGTTTTCGCGGCGATGCACCGTTGATAAAATCACTCGGTGCTGATCCCAATCTAGGCCAGGCACATCGCAAATAGGCGACTTATCGGCCACCGTCAGCAATGCATCGATCACAGTATTGCCCGTTTGGTGAATGCCATGACGCACCCCAGAAGCGGTTAAGTTAACCACTGAGGTGGCAGTCGGCGCAAAGTGCAGGGTTGCGATTTGCGACACGAGCCGCCGATTGGCTTCTTCTGGAAACGGATTTAAAATATTGTCGGTGCGTAGGCCCGCTTCTACATGGCCGACCGGAATCTGCTGATAAAAGGCTGCGAGCGCGGCGGCAAAGGCCGTGGTGGTATCCCCTTGAGAGATCACAATATCGGGCTTTATTTCACCAAACAGCGTCTCTAATCCCTTTAAACTGCGGCAGGTAATGTCACTTAGCGACTGGTTGGGCTGCATAATATCCAAGTTGTAGTCGGCTTGCAGGTCAAACAGCGACATTACCTGAGCGACCATTTCGCGATGCTGCCCGGTAAGTACCACGGTGGTCTCAAACTGAGGCAGCTGCTGAAAGGTTTGAATCACAGGTGCGAGCTTGATGGCTTCCGGGCGAGTGCCTAAGGTAATGCAGACTCGGATTTTGGCATCACTGTTGGCCTTAGCGTCGGCACCAATGTTATTGACCCTAGTGTTGACCCTAGTGCTGGCCTTGGTGCTGGCCCTAGCATTTGCCCCAGTATTGGCCCGATTTTGAGAAGTGTTGACCGAAATGACCATCTGAATTTACCGTCGAAATTGACTACAGCACTCGCCTAAAAACGCTAGACAAATAAATACTAAGGAAAAGAATACAAACGAACCGGCCCAATAGCGCAAGTGATTTTTTCCAAAGACTGTTCATTACAAAGTGCCTATGAAACATGCGATCGCCCTCACCACTCCCCACTTTGAATCGCTAGACCTTTCCCCAGCTCAACAGGTCATAGACCCCATTTTGACCAACGCCAAAGCAGCCCAATCTCTAAGCGATCCAAAACTTATTTTTAGCTTTGAAATTAATTTTCCGCGACAAGAAAGCGACCCCCGCGAGCTATCTGAGATTCCAGAAGTCCGGCTGTGGTTCATCCGGCTCAATGCCCAGTATCCTTGGCTACCCCTATATTTAGACTGGGAATCGGGCGAACTTAGCCGCTATACAGCGATGCTGGTTCCCCATCAGTTCAGCACAGTAGACGGCATTCGCTACAACCCTGAAGCCCTCGAAATATTTGTCATGAGTAAGGTATTTGTCCTAGATACCTGGCTCAAATCACAAGGCATTGATGGCCGCGCAAGGCTAAAGTTTATGACCCAAATGCTGGGTTACGAGCTAGACGACGCGCTCTTTAGTTTATTGAGCTAGTCTATCAAGCTAGTTTTTTCAAACCTTCATCTCCAAACTTTCATCTCCAAACTTTTCTGGGTGCATCGCCGTATGCCTACAATCACCTACAATCTGGTGCGTAGTTAATTAACCGTAGGAACAGGTTTTAGGCATGGTGGCCACTATTGGAACGTTATTTGTACTGCTGATACTCATCGGCATCGCCGTCTATTTATTCATAGAGTGGCAATATCGGCAGCGCCCTGGAAATGATCTAGAGCTAACGGCCCAGGAGTGGAAGCTAGGTACCTATGAGCCCAATCACTATGCCATCTCTCTAGACACTGTTTTTACCAACCGCACTCGCACCCTAGAGATTTTCATCTCAGATGTAACGGTTGAGCATCAGCTGCTCTCTAGCGGCAAGCTAGACGGCATTACGGTTAAAACAGAGATTATTCCTCAGCATGACGACTTTCCCGCACGGGCCGACAACTATTGGTTTGCTTACATCGTCAAGCTGGGCAAAGCGACTAAAGCACAGCTCAATATCGACATCACTGGCCCTGACCTAAGCCAGCTTAAGTCGCTGTGGGTGCAGGTGCATTACACCACCTATGGCCCCGAGGGTCGCATTCCCAAAACCGGGCATTTTGTATTTCCGCTCAAGTTTCCTAAGCCTGAGGCGGCCACAAACTGGCGCGAAAACAGCGTTGCTCATGTTTTACCAGTGCCCACCCATTTGCTCACCAACCTCGATAGCACTGTTGAGATTGTGAAGCACTATGTCAAGCCTTGTGCTCAGCCGGGAGACATTGTCACGATTGGCGAAACGCCTGTGGCAATTATGCAGGGCCGCCTGCGTCATCCCAATACGGTGAAACCGGGTTGGTTGGCTAAGCGGCTGTGCTACTACTTTATGCCGACCTCTAGCTTGGCCACTGCCTGCGGAATGCAAACGCTGATTGATGTTTCTGGCTCTTGGCAGGTCGCGATCGCATTTGTAGCAGGTGCGATCGCCAAAATATTTGGCAAGCCCGGCATGTTTTACCAGCTTGCAGGTGAGCAAGCCCGCCTCATTGACGATGTCACCGGCACCCTACCCCCGTTTGACCAGTTCATTGTGCTAGGCCCCGAACATTCCCAACGCCTAGTAGACCAAATTTTTCAGGAAACAGGGCTCCAGGCCGCCATTGTCGATGTCAACGATTTAAAAGCAGTTAAGATATTAGCAGCGACGGCTAACACCGATCAGCAGCTACTCACTCAGGCGCTCATTGATAACCCAGCAGGCAACGCCGACGAACAAACCCCCGTAGTTCTCATTCGGCCCAAACGCTCAGCAGCCTAAAACCTAGCAAAAGGTTCCCATGACTAAAAGTACTTCGCCAGATTCGGCTCTCGTCATCCGCTCCATTCACCTGCGCGATCTAGACAATGTCAGAGTCGCAGGCGCGACCGAGATTGCCTCTCACGCCACCGAAGCGCCTGAGATTGCAGAGTACATTCAGCAGCTGCGCCGTTGGTATGGGCCCATGAAGGCGCTCACGCTATTTCCCAATCCGCTTCAGCACCTCTTTTCGGCCTTTGTGGCCGAAGCGGAAGGAAATCTACACGGCATGATTCAGGTTTCGCCGTTTAACCACACCCTGAGCACCTGGAAAATTGACCGGATGCTGGTGAACCTGGCCCAAAAAGCAGCCAAAAAAAATCGACAGTCGGCTAAAGCCACCTCTGAAAATAAAGACATCGCTGAAGCCAGCCTTAAGAACCAGCCAAACGGATCAAAAGATAGCTCAAACAGCCCTACAAACAGCCCTACAAACAGCCCTACAAACAGTCCCAACACACCGAAATTACATCTGGGAATAGATGTGGGCTCACATCTATTGCGCCACTGCTTTGAGCATATTCGCGAGGCCCAATACTGGATTAGCGAAACCGATGTCAACGACACCTTTGGGCTCTCCTTGTATCGGCACAATGGCTTTCAGCCCTTGGCTCGTGCGACCTACTGGTCTATCCAGCCAGAGCAGCTAGAAACGCTCTCCGAGCACGACCCTGACCTGCCTAACTTGCTACCCGTGAGCAACGCTGACGCCCAGCTGATCTATCAGCTAGAGACGGTCTCTATTCCGCCCTTGGTACGCCAAGTGCTGGACTACCAAATTCAAGACTTCAAAACCTCACTTGCCGGTAAACTCAAGCTGCGCCTGAGTCGCCTAATCAATCGCGAAGAAACCGTGTCGGCCTATGTTTTTGAGCCTCAGCGCAAAACGGCAATCGGTTTTTTTGAAATTAAGATTTGTCGGGACGGCAGCGCGGCTCATAGCGCCAAGCTGACAGTGCATCCGGCCTACACTTGGCTGTACCCGGAGCTAATGGCACAAATGGCAGGCATTGTGCAGAAATTTCCTAACCAGCCTATGCACATTATGTCACTGGACTATCAGGCGGAGCGAGAAGAGTATCTCAGGCAAATCGGGGCGCTCGAAATTGAGCACACGCTGATGATGTCGCGATCGGTATGGCATAAGGTGAGTGAGTCTAAATCGGGCGCGTTAGACGGCCTGAAGCTGCCAAGCGGCATTCCGGGGCTTCAGCCCACTGGCACACCGCTGCCGGGGCGCATTTCCTGGGATGGCCTCATCCTCGAAAGTCCATCGCGCGACGGGCTCACCTGGGATCGACTGGCCTGGGATAGATTCTCTTTGGAGAATATGACAAAGCTACCGTTAGAGGGACGGAGCAAAGATGGCAAAGTACCAGACGACGACAGCCCGCGTGCTAACTGATCCAAAGCCTGTTGATCCAAAGCCTGTTGATCCAAAGTCTACTGATCCAAAGCGTATTAATCCCAAGCATGTCAGTGCGCTGGGGTTGGACTTAGGTGCGAAAAGGATTGGGGTAGCCGGGTGCGATCGCACTGGCCTCATCGCATCTGGCCTGACAACGCTGCACTGTAAAAACTGTAAAAGCTTTGAGAGCGTTATAGATTCCCTGCGTCAGCTAGTGGCTGAAAGGGACGTAGACCTATTAGTCGTGGGATTGCCCTACACCCTAGACGGAGAGGTTGGCAAACAAGCCAAAAAAATTCAGAAGCAGGCTCGCAAGCTATCGCAAGCGCTGAACCTACCCATAGAATTTGTAGACGAACGCTTAACCTCATTTGCCGCTGAGCAAATGATGATAGAAAATCGTCAGTCGCTTACAAAAGAAAAGGCGTTAATTGACCGCAAAGCCGCCGCTATCATTTTGCAGCAGTGGCTAGATGAGCGAAAAATAGCCGAAGGCGACAATTTTGCGCATCCTTCCTGATTAGAGATCTCCGAGATCTCTGATGAGAGATCGGCATTGATGCTCTAATCTAATAAATGGCCTATCACAATGGCCTTTAGCTTCCTTTGCCCCTTACCTTTTTCCCCTAGGGAAACACTAGCTATGGCGTTTGACCCTAACTTAGTTGATGAGCCCGCCGAGTATCCCGTCGTAACCCTAACCGACGAAGAGGGGCGCAAGCTTGCTTGCTACGTAGAAAAATCGCTAGATGTCGATGGTGCAGAATTTTTGCTACTGCTGCCAGTCGATTTACCGATTGAAATATTTGTTTGGCAAAGCGACGAAGACGCTGAAGAGGGCGATGAAGAAATCTTGGTTGATGTCGAAGATGATGACATTGATGATCTGTTCCCATCAGCAAGAGCAGTTCTCGCTGAGCTAAACCTCACCTTAGAGCGCTCAGCACATACCCTCACCGCCGCTGGCGATCTGCCAGAAGCCGACGAAGAGGACTGCTTCTCGCTGGAAATTAGTGAAGATGATGGCGAGCCCATGACTGAAGACTTTCAGATGCTCGCGACGTTCTTTCACAATGAGTCGCAGTACACGCTGTGTACGCCGCTAGAGCCGCTGCTGTTTTTTGCAACCCGTGAAGCCGACGGCACGGTAGAACTGGTTGACCCTGAAGACTTTCAAAAGATGCGATCGCAGCTAGAAGACAAACTATTTGACGTCCTCGACTAGCCGGGATTCATCGTTACATTCGCTGGTAGCATGCCATGCATTAGTGGCATTCACTGGTAGCATTCGCTGGTAACATTCACTGGAGCTTAAGGCAGCCATTTGAGCTAGCCGTTTACAGCACAGCGCTTCTTCAGGTTTGACTATTTTTGCTAGAGTTTGCAAAGGAAACTGTGAGTATTTACAGTGAGCCTTAGCCATCCTTCTCTTCCGCCGATCTTTAACTATGCGTCGCTCAAAACGTCTGTTCACTATTGTGTTACTTGCCCTAGCCGGAATGGTAGCAGGGCAAAGTTGGGCCTGGTGGAGCTGGGCAAAATCGCCTGTGATGGCCAGCGATGAAGTGGGTGAGAGTGCGATCGCCGAAGAAAATCTCGTACAGGTGCAAATTCCAGAAGGCACCGCCACCAACCAAATCGGGGAAGATTTAGAAGCCGCTGGCCTCATTCGCTCGACAACGGCTTGGAAGATACTGAACAAATGGAAGTCATTTCGCAACGAGGGCGTAGGCGTACAGGCCGGTAGCTACGTCATTTCACCTAATCAAAGCCTAAGTGAGATCGCCCGTATCATTTGGGAGGGCGATGTCATTCAACAAAGCTTTACCGTGCCCGAGGGCTGGAATCGCACCCAAATGGCTGAAAGATTCGAGGCCGAGGGCCTAACAAGCGCTGAAGAATTCCTCGCTGCCACCGAAGATATTCCCTACGATCGCTATCCTTGGCTACCCGAGGGAATTCCTCATTTAGAAGGGTTCTTGTACCCCGACACCTATCAAATCGACAGCGGTTTAATCACCGCCGCAGACCTCGTTGATATTATGCTCAGTCGCTTTGAGCAGGTCGCACTCCCAATTTATCAGAGCCAACCCGACCGATACAGCCTGTTAGACTGGGTTACTTTAGCGAGCTTGGTTGAAAAAGAAGCCGTCGTCGCTGAAGAGCGCGATCAAATCGCCAGCGTTTTCGCCCGACGGTTAGAAGAAGGCATGACCATGGGCTCTGACCCAACCGTAGAGTACGGCCTGGGCATTGTGCAAACACCCGAAAATCCGCTCACATACGCCCAAGTCGAAACACCCAATCCTTACAATACTTACATCAACCCAGGGCTAACACCAACGCCCATTGCTAGCCCCGGTATTGCCAGCTTAAAAGCCTCGGTTGATCCAGCACCAACCGAGTACCTTTACTTTGTAGCGCGTTACGATGGCACGCATGTCTTTAGCCGCACATTGGCAGAACATGAGTCGGCTCAGGGTAAAATTCGCGATCGCATTGATAGGGAAACCGCCGAAACCACCGAAACCACTCAGCCTAGAACAGCCGACTAAGCGAAGCCACCTCAGACACAACCATCGCCAACTAACCCAACCAACATTATGAGCTGGATCACCTCTCTACAGCCCGATTTAGTCCTGGGCAAGTCGGTCTTAGGCATCACCCCACAGGTGATTCGCGATCGCCAAATCAAAGGGCTTATTCTCGATGTTGACGAAACCATTATTCCAGTTGGGAGAAAACAGCTCGATCCAGAAGTCGCCGACTGGGCCACAGAAATTAAAAGCATCGTGCCGCTGTCGTTAGTGAGCAACAACGTCGGCTACGAACGCATTCGGCTGATTGCAGAAGGCATGGGAGTGCCGTTTATTGCCAGCGCTGGCAAGCCCTCACGCCGTAAGCTGCGCAAAGCCGCCGAAGCCATGAACTTGCCCTATGAGCATATCGCCATGGTAGGCGATCGCCTCTTCACCGACATCTTAGCAGGCAACCGTCTGGGCCTATTTACCGTTTTAGTGCAGCCCATGTTAGAGCCCAATAGTAGAGACCCTAAAAACCTGTTACGTAACGCCGAATTCTGGATTTCACGGCAGCTAGGCATCACATTGAGCGACCTTTCCTAAGGTCATACAGAATTTCAGGTCATACAGAATGTCATACAGAACATTAAAAGAAAATAATGAATACGTAGAAATACAAAGTTTTTAGAGAATATATTTACAAGGTTAAATTAATTCACGACCTGCGATAGAAGCCACATTTAATAAAAATAGTTAAACCATATCCATTTAATAAATTGGGGTTCGGAGAACATCTCTGACCCCATTTTTAATGGCTTGTTTTTAACCGCTTGTTTTGAATATTTTTTTAGCAAGCCTGCTAGCCTATTACCGGCTATCAAACAACCGTCTGCCCCGCCATATCCACTCACACAAAGCCCCTGACATCCTACATGTCCCCTCCTATTGCCAAACCCAAGTCCTACACCCTCGTTATCAAAATTGGCACATCTAGCCTGACGAGCCCCGACACCGGGCATCTAGCACTTTCAACCATTGCCAGGCTGGTAGAAACAATTTGTCAGCTCCAGCGGCTTGGACACCACATTGTGCTCGTCTCTTCAGGGGCAGTAGGAGTCGGCTGTGCGCGGCTAGGCATCGCTGAGCGGCCTAAGACAATAGCGCTAAAGCAGGCAGTTGCTGCCGTTGGGCAAGGACGACTCATTCGCGTATACGACGATTTTTTTAGCGAACTATCTCAGCCCATTGCCCAAGTGCTGCTAACTCGCAGCGACTTAGCACAGCGATCGCGCTACATCAACAGCTACCGAACCTTTCGCCAACTCATACAGCTCGGCGTTATCCCCATCGTTAACGAAAACGACACCGTCGCCGTAGATGAACTCAAATTTGGCGATAACGACACGCTCTCAGCCATGGTAGCCAGCCTAATTAGCGCCGACTATTTATTTTTACTGACCGATGTAGACCAACTCTACTCCGCCGATCCTCGGCAAGACCCCACAGCCTATCCCATCAGTCGAGTCTCCAACATCAATCAAATAGAAGCCAACATCGGTGCCGCCGGATCACGCTGGGGAACGGGCGGCATGGCCACCAAAATAGAAGCCGCTCGCATCGCCACCACTGCCGGCACACACACCGTCATCACACAAGGGCAAACGCCCGAGAATATTCTTAAAATCGTCCAGGGTGAAGCCATCGGCACCCTATTTGAAGCACAATCCAAGCAACCCACCGCCCGCAAACGCTGGATCGCCGGCAACCTAATACCCGCCGGACGGCTGTATTTAGACTCAGGGGCAGAAACTGCCATCCGAACCGGCGGGAAATCACTACTGCCAGCTGGCGTTACTGAAGTAGAAGGCGAATTTTCGCCTCAAGACGCTGTCCTGCTATGTGGTCCTAACGGCCAAGAAATCGCCCGAGGCTTAGTCAACTACAGCGACGAAGACCTACGTAAAATTTGCGGTCACCGCTCTGCTGATATTGAGCAGCTACTCGGACAAGCTGGCGCTGAAACCGTCATCCACAGAGACAACTTAGTCCTAAGCATGCCTGATGTTTAAGACACAGCAACGACCCCAATCGGACAAGACACATTAGTACCGCCTAAGCCACAATAACCGCCCGGATTTTTAGCCAGATACTGCTGATGGTACTCTTCAGCATAGTAAAACTCAGGTGCAGGTAAAATCTCAGTTGTAATTTGACCATAGCCTTTTTCGCTCAGCGCAGCCTGATACATTGCTTGAGACCTTTTTGCCGCTTCCATCTGCGCATCAGAATAAGTATAAATGCCAGAACGGTACTGCGTACCTCGGTCGTTTCCTTGCTGCATTCCCTGAGTTGGGTTATGACTCTCCCAAAATACTTTAAGCAACGCCTCGTAACTCACCACTTTAGGATCAAACACCACCAGAACCACCTCATTGTGGCCAGTCATGCCCGAGCAAACTTCTCGATATGTTGGGTTTGGCGTAAAACCAGCTGCATAGCCAACTGCCGTGCTGTAAACGCCCTCGGTTTGCCAAAACTTACGTTCAGCCCCCCAAAAGCATCCCAAACCAAACACCGCCAGCTCCATACCTTCAGGAAACGGCGCTGCTAGCGGGTTACCGTTCACATAGTGCTTATCCGGCACAGCAATGGCTTTGTCACGCCCAGGTAGCGCGTCCTTCGCACTCGGCATAGCGTCCTTTTTACCAATTCCCATTCCAAAAAATGCCATATTTTTCTCCGTTTGATTCAGCGCGCTGAACCTGTCAACTGCTGTCATTTTAGCGGCTATAGATAGTATTGCAGGGGCGAAGAACCGCCACTAGAATCGACGAAAACCGACAGGGGAATCGACAAAAACAAAAAACAAATAGAGCGACCAAGAGCACGATTTGATCAAAAGCATCGTTCATCGTTACGACATCTCATCGTCACGACATCAGACAGACTCGGGTTTGCTGGGTGTTTGGCATTGCATTTGCTATTGCATCAGAAGATAGAGGAAAATCAAAAGCCACAGACCTGTTAGTTTTTCTACGCTGCTCATATGGATCGTTTCAGAGTCGAAGTCATTTCCAAAACACCGAACCCTCAGCAAACAATTTATGCAGGCATGCATCAAGACTATGCTGAAGAGTTTGTATGGGATCAGCGCGCCGAGTGGCCCAGTGAAGAAAAAGCAGGCGAGCTTATTATCCGCAACCTGCTCAAAGGCGGACGCGGCCACTTCGGCCCGTTGGAACATCCTCAAATTGTGCTGAACTGCGGGTTTTTCCCTCATTCCACCATGCAGCAAATCCGCACTCATCGTGTTGGATTAAGCTTCGATGTCCAATCTTTTCGATATACCGGCTCTCGAATTCTGGATGTTGCCAAAGGTAAAATCGATGTGGAAGATGTGTTCTATTTACGGCCTGTAGGCGCTTATACAGACCGACAGGGAAAGAAGTATGAGTACACAGAAGACCTGCGGCAGCAAGATCTAGAGTGGTGTGTGCAGGGCTGCCACCGCTACAAAGCTCGGATTGACCAAGGCTTTTCAGAAGAGCACGCTCGGGGCCTGATTCCATTTGATGTGCGGCAGCATTGGGTGCTTTCAGCAAATGCTCGGTCACTGATGCACCTATTAGATCTGCGGTGGAAAGCAGATGCTCAACTAGAGGCGCAAAAGCTGTGTGAGGCAATTTGGCCGCATTTTCAGGAATGGGTACCAGCGATCGCCCAATGGTATGAAACCAATCGACTCAAAAAAGCTCGGCTGTCCCCTTAACTATTCAATTTGCGCAATCGATACAATTCTTTTCAATCAAGTTAAAAAACTAACAAAAATTAAAAAACTAATAAGACCTATAAATTCATCTGATAACCCACGCAAAGCATCTCGAACAGTGAGCTTATTTTTCCGCAGAACAAAAAGGTAAATCAACTCCAAATCGGTCCTAATCAGCCTTTAGGGAAACAGATGATGGATACTATCAGGCTATCTGAAGTCGCCTACCGACGAGGCAGTAAGTTATAGAGAAAATGCTTATCAAACCATAGAATAAGGAACTTTTTCGCCGTTTTTCAGCTTTACTTTCAACTGGTTACACAGCCCGCATATCCACGTAGGCTGTGACGAAGATCACAATAATTCAGTTAATCAAAACTGGTTGTTTTTGAGGCGTCCGTGTTAACACTGTATAAGCGCAGCGGTCTTAACAGCAGCCTTAATAAAGGTGTGATGTTGCCGAGCCTAGCGGAGCATGATCCAACAGGATGGAACCAGAGGTGGTGAATTTTTGTCTAAAAAGCTACAATCTACGGGGCTATTACAAACAGATCTGGAGTGGTTAAAGATTACTTAAATTAGTGGGTAGCCTCACTTTCGAAAGCAAAACTGCAAAATATTTGGGTTCGACATGAGCACATTGACTAATTGGTCAACTGACAGACTAAATAGTTACGTTCGGTAAGTTCCCCGAGGCGTATGTTCTAGGTACATAAATTTTATGTACCAAAAAGCCGGACAGAAAGGCCGCATAAAGCTTCATGTCACAAAAACATCATACAAACTTCACCATCTAGTTTTTTTGCAATTTTTTGCATTATTTCTTGCGTTCTCAGTCTGAATCGAACCTGCCCTTTGGCTCATGTACCTTTAGGTAGAAAACCGCCGGTATGTCATCGCGATTGTCAGCACTGAATAAGAAATCAAGTGAATAGTCAAAAAATAATCTGGCAGCCAAACGCTGAATAGATTTATACACATCACATGTCCATAGATAAGCTCAATCTCGAATCTACTTTTGAACCTGACTTATCGCACTTACCGCTAAGGAGCAAGAAACATCGCCATGACCCAGGCTAAAACAATGGTTGAAATTCTAGAACCCAGTAGTGAAATCGCTACAGCTACCGGGAAGTCAAAATCCAGAAAAGCATCGACTATAGACTTAGTAGACAAGGGTTTGTCTGCTACGACTAAGGCCAAAAAGGGATCGGCGAAAGAAAGCGATGCTGAAGCAGATGCCGCAGCAGCAGAGGCCAAAGCATCGAAAGGCGCTGCGAAAAAGACCACTCGCCGTCGCACTGCTCAGACCAAGAAAAAGCACTATACCGAAGACTCTATTCGGCTATACCTTCAGGAAATTGGCCGCATTCGGCTGCTGCGCGCTGAAGAAGAAATCGAGCTAGCTCGTAAAATTGCCGACCTGCTAGAGCTAGAAAGAATTCGCGACGAGATTGATGATCAGCTAGACGACGAGCCCACCGATGCAGACTGGGCCAATGCGGTCGATATGCCGCTGCCTGCTTTCCGTCGTCGATTGCACTTGGGTCGCCGTGCGAAGGACAAAATGGTGCAGTCTAACCTGCGACTGGTGGTCTCTATCGCTAAAAAGTACATGAACCGAGGGCTATCTTTTCAAGATTTGATTCAAGAAGGGAGCCTAGGCTTAATCCGCGCTGCTGAGAAATTTGACCACGAGAAAGGCTATAAGTTCTCGACCTATGCAACTTGGTGGATTCGTCAGGCAATTACTCGGGCGATCGCGGATCAGTCGCGCACCATCCGCCTGCCGGTGCATCTGTACGAGACTATCTCGCGGATCAAAAAAACGACCAAGCTACTCTCTCAGGAGCTAGGCCGCAAGCCCACCGAAGAAGAAATCGCAACTCGGATGGAAATGACCATTGAGAAGCTTCGCTTTATCGCCAAGTCTGCACAACTGCCCATTTCCCTCGAAACGCCCATCGGTAAAGAAGAAGATTCTCGTCTAGGCGACTTCATTGAGTCCGATGGTGAAACACCTGAAGACGAGGTTTCTAAAAGCCTGCTGCGCGAAGACCTAGAGAGCGTGCTAAGCACATTGAGCCCCCGTGAGCGCGACGTGCTGCGCCTACGTTATGGCTTAGATGATGGCCGAATGAAAACGCTTGAAGAAATCGGCCAAATCTTCAATGTGACTCGCGAGCGTATTCGCCAAATTGAAGCAAAAGCATTACGCAAACTACGTCACCCCAATCGCAACAGTGTACTCAAAGAGTACATTCGCTAAACGACCTACAAAAAAACGTTAAAGCTCAGTCACTGAATCATCACTCAATCATCAGTGACTCAATAAAAAAGAAGGCATCTCTATAAAATGAGGGTGCCTTCTTTTTTATTGATCGCTGCTTTTTTAGCTGCTTTTTATTTGCCGCTGCTATGGACAAGCTTTGCATAAGTTGGTACGCTTGTTCTTATTAGTATGTAGCTGCTAACCAGCAAATTGCGATGGAATCTTTAACAACCGCCCAGCAGGAACTTTACGACTGGCTGGTGAGATATATCCGAGACAATCGCCACTCTCCCTCTATTCGCCAAATGATGACGGCGATGAAGCTTAAATCACCAGCGCCGATTCAAAGTAGATTGGAACATCTACGCAATAAGGGCTATATCGACTGGACCGAAGGTAAAGCGCGGACGATTCGGATTTTACAGGAGTCGCAGGGTGTGCCTATTTTTGGCGCGATCGCAGCTGGCGCAATGGTAGAAGCCTTTACCGACACCGTTGAGCACTTCGATCCAACAACACTGCCCTTTAAACGGGGAGACTTTGCGCTTAAGGTGAGCGGCGACTCGATGATAGAAGCTCTGATCGATAGCGGCGATATCGTCATCATGAGAAAAGTGATGGAGCCTTCTCGCATTCGCAACGGCACCATTGTCGCCGCTCGGGTAGAGTCTACAACGACGCTAAAGTACTACCACCTAGAAAAAGATACCGTAGTACTCAAGCCAGCGAACCCCAACTACGAACCCATGCGCTACCCCGCAGAAGATGTTCATATTGACGGGCGTTTGGTCGCAGTATGGCGCAGTCAAGACCTAGAGTCGTAAACCCAAGGGGATAAACTTCACTGGCTAGGCCCGCTGTCTTAGGAATAGGCTAGGCGTAATAGGCTAGGCAGCGGTCTACAGCGGGCTGTAGGCAATCATGGTACGGCAATAACCACGGTGATACAACGGCGATATACACTAGGGATCGAAGTCAGCTGACGAGAGCGCAAACGGATGACTGCTGCTGCACAAAGGCCCCCAGAACCTGATGAAAATCTTCAAGAACAGTCTTCGAAATCGCCCTTAAATAATACGACAAGGGTTGGTAAGTTCTGGGTAGGGTTGCTAGCTGTGTCTCTAACGCTCTTGGCAATCGGCATTGGGGGCTTTGGGTACCTCATGGCTAGCGGCCCAATCACCTCATTGCAGAAAAATAGCCGTCCGATTGCGGTCTCTACGGCCTTTGTACCCGCGACTTCGCCCTTTAGCCTGTCACTGTTAACCAGTCCCGAAAAGCTTCTTGCGCTGCGACAGATACCGTCTAATCCATCACCACAGCCGACACCTCAGTCTTCTGATCAAAACAGTCGCGAACTTGAGCAGGCCAAGCAAAATTTACTAGCTAGCACAGGCATAGACTACGACCAAGACATTCAGCCATGGTTAGGAAACGAGGCTACTTTTGCCTTGACCGAGCGCGACTTAGATAGAGATAAGTCAAATGGCCAGCAGGCAGGCTACTTGCTAGTTGTCGAAATTGCGGCGGGTCAACAGCCGCGTGCGCGCGAATTTTTACAGCTCTATTGGCAGCAGCAAAGCATACTCGGAAACACGCCCAGTAGCGAGCACAGAAGCGGCATTCCGATACTTTACTATGATCGCAACAACGCTAGTAAAAATAATTTGGCGGCAACGGCGCTGGTTGGAGATCGATTTATTCTACTGGCCAATGACGTTCGTGTTTTGCGACAGAGCATTCGCGTCCGCCAAACAGCCACTAACCTCGCCCAAAACAGAGCCTATCGGCAGACGGTCGCTCAGCTACCTGAACAGCGCGTCGGGCTCGCATACTGGGATTTAGCCGACCTCAAAACCAATTTCAAGACTAACGACTCAAAGCACTCTTTTGCTGCCATTAGTCTGGGCCTAACAGCAGCCGGGCTCACCGCAGATATTCGGCCAACGATTTCAGCCCTCTCTGATAACGCAAATTCGGTACGATTAAGCCGTGAGGCGAGCGACAAAACAGTCGTTAGTTCCTCTGAAAATCAGCAGCCAGTCACAGCCTTAAAGTTTCTACCGGCGAATACGGCTATTGCGATCGCAGGACAAAACCTGCCAAAGTTCATCGCGACGCTTGACACCGCAGGCCTGCCCAGGACAAAACTGCCTGAGTTTCTTCAGCTTGAACTCGCAGAATCCTGGAGCTGGGCAACGGGAAATTACGCAATCGGCCAAACCGGAATTGCTGAAGGTAATGATTGGATTTTAGCTGTGAGCCGCAGTGCAGAGGGTGTCAGGGCACTAGATGAGGTCGCCCAAGCAAAGGGCTATAGCCTCGTACCCGTCGCGATTGGGGATAGCAAGGCCATTGCCTGGACTCGCTTCAAAGCTCGATCTCAGGATTCATTGGGCGGCCGCAGCCAGCGCTCGACCGTAGCTAACAGCCTAGAAACTGAAATTTTAGGGTTGCATTTACAACAACAAGTAGAGCCACAAACAGAATACGAGACAGAATACGAGACAGAATACGAGATTTTTGCCAGCTCCTTTCCCGCATTGGAGGGCGCACTCGCGGCATCTGACAACACACTGCCTGCAACCGAGGGCTTTACCCAAGCGATTGAGGCGCTACCGCCGGGCGATCGCAACTATCTTTATGCTAGTTGGCCTGCCCTCAAGGCCGCTCTCAGACCAACCTTTCCTGCCATTAGTGCAATTGAAGCGATCGCACGCCCCCTCCTTTCTGATATAGAAACCTTAGCCGCCACCCAACAAGACGATGGTACAACCAGCCTATTGGTTCAAGTTGCTCAGTAGATAAGTCAGTAAATGAGTTAGCAGATGAATCAATAGGCGAGTCAGCCAATAATCAGCAGATGAATCAACCATTTATTCATCCGACTCACCCCCCTTTTTCTGAGTCGGTTGCGCACATCCACCGCATTCTAACTGACACCGCACAGGGCCACGCGCCCTCCGCCAAACAGCTACAGCAGCTTATAGACTGGGAAATAGCAAACTGGCCCGACACCCATTGGCAGTATTTGCAAGACGATGAATCGCAGCTTGAATACTTACCTACAGCCTTACTCCCATATGTTGCCAAAGTCGTCGAAAGCCGAGCCCATCTGATGCGATCGCTGTGCCTAAGCACACAAGGCCAAACGTTGCCGCTAGCTGGCAACTGGACAGACTGGATCGATCCGCTATGGCGATTTTGGCTACCTTTTGCGCAGCAAATCGACAATAAATACAAGGCACAACAGGCTAACCAGTCTACCAATCACAAGGCCCATCAGGCGACCCATAAAACGACCCATAAAATGGCCCATAAAACGGCCCATAAAACTACTTTTATTCAGGGCATTTTAGGGGGGCAGGGCACTGGGAAAACAACCCTCACTCATGTGCTACAGCTCATCTTGAAACAGTTGCAGCATGAGACCGTGGCCCTTTCAATTGATGATTTGTACCTAACCTATGCTGAGAGACAACAGCTGCGGCAGGAAGATCCTCGGTTGATTTGGCGAGGACCACCAGGCACGCATGATGTGAATCTGGGGCTCACTACACTAGCCCAGCTAAAGACATCCTCAATAGAGGATAAAGTTAGCGTGCCGCAGTTTGATAAATCTTTGATTGGCGGACAGGGCGATCGCACCCAACCTAAAATCTGTCTGGCCCCTACGATTGTGCTGTTTGAGGGCTGGCTAGTCAGCATGCGCCCTCTAGCAGATGAGTACTTTACTGATGATCGCGTTCAATTGCCTAGCCCTATTGACACCCCCGCCGACCGAGCGTTCGCACGCGATAGCAACCGTCGGCTACAAAAATATTTGCCCCTATGGCAGTTTTTAGACAGCCTACTGGTGCTTCAGCCGCAAGACCATCGGCTGTCTTTACAGTGGCGACAGCAAGCCGAACACACCATGAAAGCTAACGGAAAACCGGGCCTGTCTGATCCGGAAATTGCCGATTTTGTATCGTATTTTTGGAAAGCACTACATCCTAAATTATTCATCCCCCCGCTTATACATAGTTCAGGGCATCGTCCAACATATGGTTCAGCCACCCCTTTGGTTGCTAACATCAACACAGACCATACAATAGAGCGCGTTTATTCAGCTCAACTAGGGGCACTATAAAAGGAAGTCAATATCAACCATATAAAACAAAGACTTAAGACTCCATAAAAACTCCACGAAAATAAAAGAATAGAGTCGGTTGGATCAACCGCTAACCGAAGACAGCTGACCAAAGCCAGCTAACTGAAGACAGCAGCTATAAATAGCTACAAGTATAGAAACAAGCGACAAGCTTTATTAGGTAGATATGGTGAGTGCAAATACGACCGTTCAAGTGCTAACTCCTTCCGGTATTTTGGATGGTACCCAAGCAGAAGAAATACGCAGTCAAGTAGACCATGCACTATCAGCAGGCGCAACTACGCTGCTAATGGATCTTAAAGACACAACGTTTGTAGATAGCTCTGGCTTAGGCACCCTGGTTTCAGTGCTTAAAAAGCTGCGTGCCCAAGGGGGTGATATGTTTGTGTGCTCTATTAATCCGCAGGTGAAGATGCTTTTTGAACTCACCAGTATGGATCAGGTCTTCCAAATATTTAAAGACCGCGAAGCCTTTGAGATCTCACAGTAAGAGATAGGCATCTCACCCTTAACAAACTAAACCCCCAGTAGGGCAGAAGAGATTAAAAGCAAAAGGGATTAAAAGCAAAAGGGATTAAAAAGGAATGTCGTCATAGTCAGCTGTCTCAGCAGTTGACGCAGCAGGTGAAGCTGTCGCCGCAGGCACAGCCGCTGAAGGGGTAGAGGCAGAAGCCACCGCAGCGCTTGAAGCGCCACTACTGACAAATCGGCCCTCAGCCACAGGGGCCGGATCAGAAATAGACATGGACTGTAGCTCGGTGATCGGGCTCACTCGCTGGACGGTCATTTCAGCCCGCTTTTCTTTAAATCCCTCTGGCCGCTCTACGGTACTCATACCTAGGCGACCTTCCAGCAGGATGCGATCGCCCGCCTGATATTTTTCTTGAATTTCTTGAGCCAGATTGCCCCAGCCAAACACCTTCATTTGGCCTGGAGTATCGCCCTCGCGTAAGCCCGGAAACTTAACTACAAACTCAGCAATCGGGGTTTGATTATCGGCTGTGTACCGCAGCTGAGGCGCTTCTACAATCTCTGCCATCAAGATACAGTTATTCATACGGTCTGTTCCTTAATTTCCTGCTCGGATGCTATAAATTGCTGTACCCGCTGCTGGTAGGCCTGAAGCTGATGATCAACCCAATCGCGATCTTCGCCACTAGCAAAGATATGAACCAGCGGCTCGCTGGCATCGGGTAAAACCAAAATCCAATTCTGCCGGTTGCATTGGCTGAGGTCTTGTCTGCGACTATAACTGTCACTATGACCGCCATTTCGCCCGCCGTTTTGACCGCCGTTTCGACCGTAAACAGACTCCTTCCAGGACTTGCCAAAGGACTCGTTACAAACCTGGCCAGGATCAATAACTTTCACGCCATCTACCAACTCCAGACTCTCGACTGGATGGGTCTCTACAAGATAGCGCATGAGTGCGCCCTTTATCGTCCAAGGACAGCGTATCGTTTGCCAACGATGAGAAATTCGCGGTAGCTCCTCCCATATCTGACCAAGCGATCGCTCTTGAATCAGCAGCATCTCAATCAGCTTAGCAATGCAAAACATCGCATCAAAGCCTGGATGCAGCTGCGGAAAAATAAAGCCCATATCACCACTGCCCCCAAGCACCACCCGGCGGTGACTTTGGCAAGCCTCCATCAGCGCGGTTGGATTCGCCTTAGTCCTAATCACCCGGCCACCATGTCGGCGCGCAATTTCTTCTACTGATCCTGACGCATGCACGGGCACCACTACCGTACCGCGAGGATGCGCCGTCAAAATCATATGCACCATCAGCGCTGTGAGCGTTTCACCCCTAATCGGCGTACCCACTTCATCCACCAACATCAGCTGCTCGCCATTGGCCGATACCTGTACGCCAAAGGTAGCCTGCAGTGCATGAACCACCTGACCCAGTTGAGCCAACAACACTTCCCGCTCCGACAGCGAAGGAGCAGTATGGCTCAAGCTCGCATTGAGCACAACCGCATCGCAGCCAAACTTACCTAAAATCTGTGGCAGCACCGCTCCCGAGAGCGCGTAAGCATAGTCAATCACTATCTTAGACTTACTGCTACGAATAGATTCGGCATTCAGGTTCTTTTCAAACGCCTTGATATAGATATCAACCGGGCTACTAGGATAGGACACCGAGCCAATTTCATGAATCTGAGCACGACGAAAATCTTCCTTAAAGTAGGCACTTTCTATCTTCTTTTCTTTACTCTTAGGAATATCAATGCCGTTGCTGTCAAAAAACTCAATTAAAAGATGGTCAGACCGAATAGGATGCAACCGCACATGAATCCCTCCAGCGACCTGTAGTGTAGGCAGCGCGTTGCGAGCCACCGGAATCGAAATCGCTTCTAAGTTTTGAATGTCTATCCCCACTGACATCAGACCCGCCACCAGCGACCTTGAAACCATGCGGGAAACGCTGCGCTGATCGCGCGAGATCGACACCGCCGCTCCTGGCTTGAGCGTAGAGCCATAGGCCGCTCCTAGCTTGACCGCAAACTCCGGCGTGATATCGACATTGGCTAGTCCAGCAACGCCGCGCTGGCCAAATAGGTTGCGCTGAGCCGTGTGACCCCAAATTAGGTTGATATTGAGCGTTGCCCCTGACTCAATTAGCTTACTTGGCCACACCTTGACGCCCGTACTAATTTTCGCCTCCTCACCCACTGTAGAAAGCGCCCCAATCACCGCCCCTTCCAGCACCTGTGCTCTTCTGGCTACATGCGTTCCCCTGGCCAACACGCAGGCCCGCAAATGCACATCCTCACCAATAACCGCCCCACTCCAAACAATGGGTCTTTTGAGGTCTGCATCGCTGCCAATTGTGACGTTATCGCCCACTACCGTGCCAGCTTCCAAGACAGCTCGCGCGCCAATCCGGCAGTTATCGCCCACCATCACCGGAGCCTGTAGCTCAGCCGACGGATGCACAAAGGAGTTAGCACCAACCCACACCCCGGTCGTTTTTTCAGGATAGGGATATGGGTCGAGTTGAACCTTACCTGCAAGCGCATCATACTGAGCCTCCCGGTAGGCTTCTAAATGCCCCACATCACACCAGTAGCCTTCGGCCACATATCCGTATATAGGCTCGCCTTTAGCGAGCAACGTTGGAAACAGATCTTTAGAAAAATCCTGCTCGCAGCCTGCTGGCAAGTAGTCGAGTACTTCTGGCTCCAAGATATAGATACCCGTATTGACCGTATCGGAAAATACTTCGCTGGTCGAAGGCTTCTCTAAAAAGCGCACAATCCGATCCGACTCGTCGGTAATCACCACGCCAAAGTCAATCGGGTTAGGCACGCGCGTTAGGACGATTGTTGCTTTGGCCCGGTTGGCTTGATGAAAGCGAATAGCCTGTTGCAGGTCAAAGTCGGTAATGCTGTCGCCGCTAATCACCAAAAAGGTTTTATTGAGCAGCTCACGAACACTTTTTACGCAGCCAGCTGTCCCTAGTGGCTGATCTTCTTCAACGGCGTAGGTCATTTGCACACCAAAGTCTCTGCCATCTTGAAAGTAGTCACGCATGACATCGGGCAAATAAAATAAGGTGGCGATGATTTCGGTGATGCCGTGGCGCTTGAGCAAGTGAACGATATGCTCGGCAATCGGCCTATTGAGGATTGGGACCATTGGCTTAGGCAAATCGCAGGTCAGCGGCCTTAGCCTTGTTCCTGAACCACCTGCCATAAGGACTGCGCGCATTTTTGCTCTCCCAAGTATTTATTAAGGGCTGGTTAGATTAAGTCGGCTTTTAATAGATTTATGTAAATAGAAAAAGGGGTTTCTGCTGAAATCTCTGCTGAAATCATAGCGTTCTGACTTAAGCTCAGCTGAGGCGCTTCCTTCGGCTTGTTACATTTCCAGACAGTTGCAGGCGAGAAAAAACAGTGGCGTCAAAAATAAATAGAATAAGAAAATCCAAATTCTGTGTTCTTTACTTTGGAAGCAGGTCAATGAGTAGTCTAATTACAATTATTTTGCTAGCGGTTTACAGCGGCGGTGCATTTAAGTTTTGGAATGGGTTTAATCGGACTGACTTTAGCTCTAATAAGGTGTATCTCACCTTGCTGTGGCCTGTGCTTTTGGCTAGCAATAAGGCTTACAGACGAAATTTTACCAAGGCCCTAAAGGGCTCTTAATCAGTCTTAGGTATCGCTTTTAATGATTCCTTTGACTGCCCTGTAACGCAAAGAGTCCTATCATCAACTCAAAAAACAGCTAAAAAAACAGCTAAAAAAACAGCTATGAGTCAATCGCTATGAGTAAGTCGCCCAAATCTTCAGCCGGGTCGTCGTCGAGCATTGCGTCTACTTCTGCTTTAGGAGAAGTGCTAAAGCAGAAGTCTACACCTTGGCCATCTATGATTGCAGCGGTTGAGCAGCGGTTCAATGCAGAATATGAGGGTAAAGCGTTTGACTTGCCTGAAGAAGTCGAGGCGATGTCGGTGTTTCGCGATTGGGCTGCGGGCTCTTTGCAAGCTCGAATTTCTTCTCCTTTTTGGCAGGTTGCTCAGCCCAAAAAGAATCAGCATTGTTTGGACTTAGGCTGTGGGTTTAGCTTTTTAATATACGCGTGGAAAAGCTGGCAGGCGCTGTTTCATGGGCAAGATGTCAGCGAGTTTGCGGTTAAAACACTTCACCAAAGAGGCCCTCAGCTCGATTCTAAGCTCTTTAAAGGAGTCAAAAAAGGGCCAGCTCATCAACTAGACTACGCACCTGAAAGCTTTGACTTGGTTATCGCCACAGGTTTTAGCTGCTATTACCCGGTGGACTACTGGCAGACTGTGATGGAGTCGGTGAGGCCGTTGCTTAAGCCAGGGGGCTTTTTTGTCTTTGATGTTGTAGACCCTGAGCAGGCACTGGCGGAAAACTGGGCGATTTTAGAAACTTATTTGGGCGCGGAGGTGTTTTTAGAGCCGTTGAGCGAATGGCGATCGCTCATTAAAACTGTCGGTGCCAAGGTCGTCAAGCAACAAGAAGGCGAGCTTTTTCATTTGTATAAGGTTCGTTGGTAGTCAATTCGTTGGGAGTCGATTCGTTGGGAATCGATTCGTTGGGAGTCGATTCGTTGGTAGTCGATTCGTGAACCGAGTGGTGGAGAGTCGGGTTGTGGAGAGTCGGCGCAGTGGCATTAGATTCGGCGGCGGGCACTCAGATTTGGCTAATTGGCGGCACTAGCGAAAGTGCGCAGCTGGCGATCGCCTTGCTTGAGCAGAAAATCCCCTATCTCGTCACCGTCACCACCGAGTCGGCCCGTCGCCTGTATCCACCGTCGGCCAATGTTCAGGTGGGTAAAATGTCCCCTGAGCAAATGTCGGCATTTATTCAGGCCCAGCGGATTGCCGGTATTTTAGATGCGTCGCATCCGTTTGCCTGTGAGATATCGCAACAGGCGATCGCACTTCAAACCGTTCCATATCTTCGCTACGAACGCGCTGCCGTACAACCGCAGGTTCTAGAATCTGCTCAGGCAAAAGTCACCGTTGTCGATTCAATTGAAGCCCTGCTCGCCAGCCCACGGCTGCACCATCAGCGAGTTCTGCTGACCCTAGGATGTAGAGATTTGTATCGGTTTTCCACACTTCGGCAAACCACTCAGCTATTTGCTAGGATACTGCCCTCTATTGAGGCGATCGCGCAAGCTCGCGCAGCTGGATTTACACCTGATGAAATAGTTGCCCTAAAACCACCCATTTCAGCTGCACTAGAAAAAGCGCTTTGGCAACAGTGGAGCATTTCACAAGTCGTCGCCAAATCCTCCGGGCATCCCGGCGGTGAAACGGTCAAGCGACAAGTCGCTGCTGAGCTAGGCGTAGAATTAATTCTGCTGCGCCGACCGCCTGTTAACTACCCCCAGCAAACCAGCTCTGAGCACGAAGCTATCAAGTTTTGCAGACAAACCATAGAGGCACTCTAAAGACACTCTCAGGCGCTACTCATCCTCAACCGTAGGCCCAAAGATACAGTTTGAACCCATTTGAACCTAAATGTCCTTAAATATGGGCTTATAGATGCTATCGTGAGGGCTAATTTTTGATCGCTATGGGCGAAAGCTGGGTTTACTTAATCCGACCAAAGCGCTAGCGTATACGCTAACCTGCATCCAACAACCTAATTTTTTAGGTTTGTGGCTGATACTGCCTTCCTTTGCCCCCTTTTCTAATGCCCTCCCATTTTCCTATGCAGTCTAGGCCGACCCCACCCCTTAATTCGTCGCCAGAGGGCAGTCATCGCAGCGCGTCTAACTCGCTGTCTGGCACGGTTCCTGGCGCGGTTCCTGGCGGCGGAGCAGGCATCCTGCCCAATAGCGGATCGGTATATGCACTGCGAGAGCTGGTAGCTCGGCTACAAAGAGAACAGGCCAAAATTCAAGACCTTTTAAGTTCTTTGGGCTTTGCCCTCCGCAGCCTTAACAATCTCACTCAGTTTTTAGAACTCATCCCAATGATTGCCAGCCGCGTTACCGACGCTTCGGGCGGCGCGCTGGTCATGTTTCAACCCGACGGACAGCTGCGGCTAGAACAGCTTCATTGCACAGGAGACAATGCAGGGGACGCCGAAGGCCAATGTCAAAATGTCCGCATGGCACTAGAAATGGCCACCCGCCAAATGACCGCTTCTTTGGCAGCCGCTAGCAATACGGCAGATGAAGCCATGGCAATCACCCATGCCACCATGCTGGCCCTAGACCGCCAGGCCGGCCGCTACCTAGGTGCAGACTGTCAAATTTTTGGGACAGCCATTATTGTCCAAAACGTAGAACGCGGCAGACTGTACGTATTTAGCTACGAGGGCGACTACACCTGGAGCGAAACCCGTCAAAAACTGGTACGCCTAGTTGCTGACCAAACGGCTGTTGCAATTGAAAATAACGAACTCACTCGTGAGCTACGTCACAAAGAAAGGCTTGATAGAGAGCTAGAGCTAGGCGCCGAAATTCAGGCGCAGCTGCTGCCTCGCCAATGCCCCAATATTGAAGGGGTCGATTTGGCCGCTAGGTGCAATACGGCAAACAAAGTAGGCGGGGATTACTACGACTTTATTCCCACCACTTACGATCAGCTGCGTAGACCCAACGACCCGTCCTCTAGAGAACAGCCCTGGAACTTCGCGATTGGCGATGTAATGGGCAAGGGTGTGCCCGCAGGCCTCATGATGACAATGCTGCGAGGAATGCTCCGAGCCGAGGTACTCAACAGCCATTCGCCTGGGCATTTGCTACAGCACCTAAACTGCGTGATGCGTACCGATTTAGAAAGCTCAAACCGTTTTGTGACTCTCTTTTGTGCCCAGTACGATCCGCGCACACAGGTGCTTTCCTATGGCAACGCGGCTCACAATCCGCCTTTGCTGTGGCAGGCGGCAACCGGTCAGGTCGTCCGCCTAGATGCTGACGGCATGCTGCTAGGGCTAGATATGGACACCCACTATCAGGAAAATCAGGTTCAGTTACAGCCCGGCGATACCGTCATTTACTACACCGATGGCTTTACAGAAGCTGCCGATCGCAGCGGCCAGCGGTTCGACGAAGACAACCTGATTGAATCGTTTAGCTGGGCCTGCCGCAATCTGCCCAGCTCTGAGGAAATTTTGGACTATTTGTTTGGCATGTTGCAACGTTTTGTAGGGAGCGATCGCAGTGCAGAAGACGACACCACCTTGGTCGTCATGCGGGTGACTCAGCCCGCTGAATTCCAGCAGCTCTCTTGCAGCTTGCGCTAAAAAAACGTGACAAATTAACACAACCTGTATTTATGAATATCGCTATGGGTACGTTGTGAGAGTAGCTTGAACCAAGCCTGAGACAGGTACTGAAACAGGTATTTGCTAAAAAAACTCTAACCCACGTTATCTTGAGCAAATTCATGGAAACATTTGAGTTTTACCCTGGCCAAATTGAAGCCTCCGTAACAATAGGCACACCGGTTATTGGCCAGTATTTTGATCAAGATTTGATTGGATCTACTGGCGAGATGCTCGGCGGATTTTACGAGTCGGGTCAGCTGTGGGCCATGCTCATTGGCATCGTGATTGGCTATGGCTTTAGATCATTTTCGTCGTACGGCTAATTGCTAATGGCTGATTGCTAATTGCTAATTTGAGAGCGCTCACAAAATTCTCACGAACTGCTACTGTATGGTGAGCTTAAGTACTTAGACTTAAGCCCGTCTAGAGTAAGAGTATTTGCAGGAGCAAGCGCGAAATAGTGGCGAGTCAATCAACGGCCCCCTCAGACAGTCAGCCAGAACAGCAGCCAGCCAATCAGCCAGAACAGCAGCCAGCCAATCAGTCAGACACAGCCAATCAGTCAGACAGTCAGTCAGACAATCAGTCAGTCAATCAGTCAGTCAATCAGTCAGTCAATCAACAGGCCCAGAAGCAGGCTCAGAAACAAACCTGGAGCCAGCGATTTGAGTCGGCACTGCATCCTGCGATCGCCCAGTTCAATGCCAGCATCGGCTTCGACATTCAGCTATTAGAATGCGACCTCACAGGCTCAGCGGCCCATGCCAAAATGCTGAATAAAGTGGGAATTCTCTCCGACGAAGAATGCAGCCAAATCGTCTCTGGCCTAGAAACGATTCGTCAAGAGTATCGAAACGGCCAGTTTAATCCGGGTGTAGATGAAGAAGATGTTCACTTTGCCGTTGAGCACCGGCTAATTGAGCTCATTGGCGATGGCGGCAAAAAGCTGCACACGGCCAGATCACGCAACGATCAGGTAGGGACCGACTTGCGCCTGTACTTGCGCGGCCAAATTGAGCATATTCGCAGTCAAATCAAAGCGTTTCAGCAAGCCATCATTAGCCTCGCCGAGCAAAACATAGAAACGCTCATTCCAGGTTACACACACCTGCAACGGGCGCAGCCACTGAGCTTAGCGCACCATTTGCTAGCCTATTTTGAAATGACCCAGCGAGACTGGGATCGGCTAGGCGACGTACTCAAGCGAGTCAACATTTCACCATTGGGAAGCGGTGCGCTAGCAGGCACTACATTCCCCATTGACCGACATTATTCGGCTGAACTGTTGGGATTCGATGACATTTATCACAACAGTTTAGACGGGGTCAGCGACCGAGATTTTGCCATTGAGTTCTCTGCGGCAGCTAGCTTGATTATGGTTCATCTATCCCGCCTCTCGGAAGAAATTATTTTTTGGGCTTCAGAGGAGTTTCGCTTTGTGACCCTAAGCGACACCTGCTCTACCGGGTCGAGCATCATGCCCCAGAAAAAAAACCCTGATGTGCCTGAGTTGGTACGGGGTAAAACTGGGCGAGTATTTGGTCACCTGCAGGGCCTGCTCGTGATGATGAAGGGGCTTCCTTTGGCCTATAACAAAGACTTGCAGGAAGACAAAGAAGCCATTTTTGACACGGTAAAAACGGTATCGGGCTGTTTAGAAGCCATGACCATTTTGCTGCAAGAGGGGCTCACGTTTCGCCCAGAAAGGCTTAATCAGGCGGTGTCTGAAGACTTTTCTAATGCTACCGATGTCGCGGATTACTTGGCGGCCAAAGGCGTCCCATTTCGTGAGGCTTATAACTTGGTGGGCAAAGTGGTAAAAACCTCTTTGGCGGCTGGCAAGCTGCTAAAAGACTTGAGCTTAGATGAATGGCAAGAACTGCATCCAGCGTTTGATCGGGATATTTATGAGGCGATCGCCCCTGCTCAAGTCGTGTCTGCTCGCAACAGCGCAGGCGGCACAGGATTTAAGCAAGTCCGCGCTGCTCTAAACCGCGCCCAAACCTTATTGAAAACCGAAGCTTGAAGGTCAGCCCACTCAATCGCGCTCACTCGCGTGAGTGCTTACCTCGTAGCGACGTCACATAGGAGAGAATCCTTTCAACATGGCCACTATTAGCCTCTGCATGATTGTCAAAGACGAAGCAGCCAATTTGCCTCGCTGCCTGTCTAGTGTGAAGGATCTGGTTGACGAGATTGTCGTGGTTGACACAGGTTCTAGTGACGATACGCCGATGATTGCGCAAAAGGCGGGCGCAAAGGTGCATTTTTTAATGTGGGGCGATAACTTTGCCCATGCTCGTAATGTGTCACTCGATCAAGCGACGAAAGATTGGATTTTGGTGCTGGATGCGGATGAGACATTAACGCCATCTGGCCGAGGGTTGATTCGATCGCTCAAAGCGGACAAACCGCTGGGCCAAGTCGATCTGTCGGATCTGCTAATGATTGTAATGACGCGCCGGGAGATTGGTGCTAATCAATCTCCCTATACACAGGTGTCGCGCCTGTTTCGCAATCACGAAAAGATAGAGTTTATTCGGCCTTATCACGAGGGCGTAGATGACAGTGTAGAAGCGCTCATGGCAGCAGAGTCGCACTGGCAGGTGGCAAAGTTTGGCAATGTGGGAATTGACCATACAGGGTATGGGGTAGATGCGATCGCCGCAAAAGACAAGTTCAACCGGGCCAAGCGCATTATGGAGGCGCACCTGACGGAGCACCCTCAGGACGCTTACATGGCCAATAAGCTAGGGGCACTGTACACCCAAAGCGATGAGTGGGAACAAGCCTTGATCACGCTAAAAATGGCGCTACGCTCAGGCAATTTTGATCCGGCAACACAGTATGAGCTGCTATATCACTTGGGGATTACCCATCGGCATTTGGCACCGCGAGCCGGTGAGTTGCAAACAGCTGAGCTAGAAGTAGCTGAGCAGTGCTACAGGGATGCGATCGCACTGCCCATTGCCGGGCTCCTGAAACTGGGCGCGTATTTGAATCTAGGGGCGCTGCTGAAGAAAAAGGGAGATTTGGACGGTGCGATCGCTCAGTATGAGGCAGCGGCTCGAATTGATCCCACGCAGCCAATGATCTATTTCAATTTGGGTGTGGTTCATCGGGCAAAGGGCTATTTAGAACCAGCCCTGCGAGCCTATGAATATGCGATCGCGCTAGATCCAAACTACGGGGCGGCTTACCAGAACTTAGGCGTAGTGCTATTTAAGCTAGGTAAACTGCCGGAAAGCAAGCGGGCATTTGAGCAAGCAATCACGCTCATCGCTGGCACTGAACCGGAGAAAGGCGATCATATTCGCCAAGTAATGAAGGATCTAGGCCTGAACAAAATCGCTAGCTAATCACAATAGACCTGTAGACCTGACCTGTAGAGCTGTAGAGCTGTAGAGCTGTAGACCTGTAGACAGGATAGATCTGTAGTCGTGAGTAGATTTGTAATCACAGCAAGTCTCCAATCACAGGAGATCTCTAGACTAATCGGAGCCAAAACGATGCCTACTGCTGATAGCGAGGATCTGCCCAAGCGCCGCTTTCTGACGATTTTTGTGAACTCAGCGCGCTACCTCTGGAAAGAGTACGGCGTTTGGCGGATTCTGCCCAAGAGTCGCTACCCCCATAAGTACCCGGCTGCCAGTAAGCTTTGTGCTGAGATTCGTCTTTGAGCGGGGGGCGATCGGGGTGGTTCCGAGGAAGCAAGATACGCTTGCATTTGTATAAGATGTCGTCCCAGCTAAGCTCGGGCTGGTTGAGCATGTTGCGGAAGGTGGTCAGGATGGCTTCCGATTCATCGTTTTGATGGACAGAAAGAGGTTGAGAAGCCCGAAGAGGGTCTACCTGGACAGCAGCAATACCCTGACGAACAGATTTAGAGACGGTTTCGGCATGGATTTTACTGGCTTTTTCGTATTGGAGCTGCCAGCCTTTTTCGCTGGAGGCGTATAAGGCAGGTAGCCGGTTAAGGGCGTAGGTTTCGACTTCGGCAGTTTTGATGTATTCGCGAAGTTTGGGCGGGAGTTTAGCTTTTTGGCGCTCCACTTCTTCAGCGACTAGCCTTTCCATTACGTTGGTATAGGCTCTTTCTGCTTGGGGGGAAGGTGCGCTCATGTGCTGCAAAACCTGGTGACGATCTCTTAGATTTAATTTACCCAGGAGGTTTGGTTTGCCCAACAGAAGTGAGATGGTTAGTCAATCCAATCAAAACTCACAGCCAAAACTCACAGCCAAAAGCCACAGCTTTTGGGCCTACGATATCTCTCCAAAAAGATTCACTCCTTCTTTTTGGAATCAAAAAGCACCCCAGCGAGAAAATGTCTGGCTGGGGTGCTGGGCCTATTAATGGGCCTGTTGATCGGCCTGTTGATCGGCGCGCTGACTGTTCGCTGACTATGCGGTTACGAGCTCGGCGGGGAGGCGTTTGAACGCTAGGCGTTCGTTTTCAACATCAACGAAGATGGTGTCACCATCGGTGAATTCGCCGCGCAGAATTGACTTGGCGATTTGGGTTTCGACCTCGCGTTGGATGGCTCGCTTGAGAGGACGAGCGCCGTAGGTGGGGTCGTAACCAATGTCAGCGAGGAAGTCGAGGGCGTCGTCGGAGAGCTTGAGGGCCATTTTGCGCTCTTCGAGACGGCGCTCTAACCGCTTGGTTTGAATTTTAACGATGTCGCGGAGCTGAGATTTTTGGAGAGCATGGAAGATGATGATTTCATCAATGCGGTTCAAGAACTCAGGGCGAAAGGTGGAACGCAGGGCCTCGGTGACACGGGCGTTCATTTCGTCGTATTGGGTATCGTCGCCCGCGATATCGAGGATGTACTGGGAGCCGATGTTGCTGGTCATGATGATGATGGTATTGGTGAAGTCCACCGTGCGGCCCTGGGAGTCGGTAATGCGGCCATCGTCGAGTACCTGCAAAAGGATGTTGAAAACATCGGGGTGGGCTTTTTCAATTTCATCAAACAAAATGACGGAGAAGGGACGGCGACGAACGGCTTCGGTGAGCTGGCCGCCTTCGTCGTAACCGACATAGCCGGGAGGGGCACCAACTAAGCGAGAGACGGAGTGCTTCTCCATATATTCAGACATGTCGATGCGGACGATCGAGTCTTCGGTGTCAAACAGATAGCTGGCCAGGGCTTTGCCGAGTTCGGTTTTACCGACGCCCGTAGGCCCTAAAAAGATGAAGCTGGCCATGGGGCGATCGGGATCGGCAAGGCCTGCGCGCGATCGCTGAATAGAGTCGGCCACGGCAGTCACTGCTTCATCTTGACCAATCACCCGACGGTGCAATTCATCTTCAAGATTTAGCAGCTTCTCCATTTCGGAGGCCACGAGCTTGCTGAGCGGAATACCCGTCCACTTAGAGATAATTTCAGCAATATCGGCTTCCGTTACTTCTTCGCGCAGCAGCGTTTTGCCACTGTCTTGCGTTTCATTTAGGGCCTTCTCTGCTTCAACAAGCCGAGTCTGTAAGTTGGGTAGTTTGCCATACTTCAGCTCAGCAGCCGTGTTGAGATCGACATCGCGCTCGGCCTGTTGAATTTCGACATTGACGCGGTCAATTTCTTCTTTGATGGACTGAATGTTACCAATGGTGTCTTTTTCAGATTGCCACTGGGCACTGAGTTCGCCTTGCTCTTCTTTGAGATCAGCCAGTTCTTTTTCGATTTTGTCTAGGCGATCGCGCGACGCCGCATCACTCTCTTTTTGCAAAGACAGCCGCTCCATCTCCATCTGCAAAATTTTGCGATCAATCTCATCTAGTTCTTCAGGCTTAGAAGTAATCTCCATTTTGAGCTTAGCGGCCGCTTCATCAACCAAGTCAATCGCCTTGTCAGGCAAAAATCGGTCGCTAATATAGCGAGTAGAAAGGGTAGCCGCCGCCACCAGCGCACTGTCCGAAATCTGTACGCCGTGATGCACTTCGTAGCGCTCCTTGAGCCCTCGCAAAATCGAAACTGTATCGGCCACAGAGGGCTGATCAACATACACCTGCTGAAATCTGCGCTCTAGGGCGGCGTCTTTTTCAATATGCTGGCGGTACTCGTCCAAAGTGGTAGCGCCAATGCAGCGCAGCTCGCCCCGAGCCAGCATGGGCTTGAGCAAGTTGCCAGCATCCATCGCGCCTTGGCTTGCACCTGCACCCACAACGGTATGAATTTCGTCAATGAACAGAACAACTTGCCCCGCTGAGTCGGTCACTTCTTTAAGCACCGCTTTGAGCCGCTCTTCAAATTCACCGCGATATTTTGCGCCCGCAATCAATGCGCCCATATCTAAAGAGATAAGGGTGCGATCTTGAAGGGAGGCTGGAACGTCACCCCGGACAATCCGCTGGGCGAGGCCTTCGGCGATCGCCGTTTTACCCACACCTGGTTCACCAATCAGCACCGGATTATTTTTAGTGCGCCGTGACAAAATTTGAATGGTGCGACGAATCTCATCATCGCGACCAATGACCGGATCTAACCGACCTTCACGAGCATAGGCAGTGAGGTCACGACCATATTTTTCAAGGGATTCGTATTTGCCTTCTGGATTTTGATCGGTCACTTTTTGACTGCCTCTTATCTGCTCGATTGCTTGCTTTAAATCTTTTTCAGTGATGCCAAAATGCTTGAATAAATCTCGACCAAAGCGTTTGTCTTGGACATAGCCCAGTACCAGGTGCTCAATAGAAATATAGTCGTCTTCGAAGCTTTGACGATAGCTATCGGCTCGATCTAGCAAGGTGCTGAGATTACTGCCTAAATACACCGAGTCGCTGTTGCTAATCTTAGGCTGCTTATTGATAAAGTCTGTGGTGCGAGTACTGAGATCGCGAACGGGCACGCCCACCTTTTGAAAAATATTTGCAGCGAGTCCTTCCTGCTCTAGCAGCGCCTGCATTAAGTGCTCAGGCTCTAGCTGCTGCTGACTAGCCTGTTTGACAAGGTCTGGAGTTCGGGCGATCGCGCTCCAGGCTTTCTCAGTAAATTTATTTGGATCATTTGGCTGCATCAGATCCCGCCTCCTCAGCGACGCTTCATCGTATGTATGCATTGTAAGAAAGCGTAGACATTTCCCGATTCGGTGTCTACGCCTCAAACAGGTAGGTATAGCCGCCCTATTCCCAGAATCTGCTTGACAAACTCAGCAGGTTAACTGGCGAAAACCAGGAACCCCCTATCTTTGGGGTTCGTCCTACAAAGCAGCAGTCCTGTACAACACAGTCCTGACAATGCAGTAGTCCATTAAATCTCAGGGGAAAAGGCGGTACATATGGTGTTAGGCAAGGTACTCAATACCCCAATATTGAATTCTTCACACCCTCGCAGACGACGCTATCGCAAAGCAGGCGTTTTAGCAGGCTATGTTAAGCAAAGCGCGATCGCGCTCATCGCCTTTCTCGTCGCTGCCTGTCTGCTCAATCAAATTATTCCAAGCCCCACCATCCCTTCAAACGTCGTCTTTATCGGCCCCAAATACGACTACTATCAGGCTCATAAAGACGAGTACAACACGCTATTCTTTGGCTCTAGCCGAATATACAGCCACATCATCCCCGAAGTGTTTGACAGCACCGTGCAAACGGTCGAACCAGCCAATAGCCAACCCATTAATAACCCAATTAATAACCCGACCATTAACAGCTACAACTTTGGCATCCCCGCCATGCGAGCGATTGACAGCGTCGTGTTGCTTCAAGAGGTTTTAGCAACTCCCCCAAAAAACTTAAAGTGGGTCTTTTTTGAGTCCATTTTAGACAAAGGCTACGAACCGATTTCTAACGCTCGTACACAAAGAGCCATGTACTGGCACACCTGGGAAAATACACGCCTAGCCGCCCAATACATCCTCACCTCAGACGAGTCCCTTCCAAGCAAAGCCGTCTTACTCTCTAGCCACCTGCTGCCTTTCGTATATCAGCAGCTCAACGTCGGTCGCCTGTTTAACCAGGTTTTACCCAGCGAGTTTTCAGCAGAAGAGCAAAAGGTCGCCGCTGAGTTCACTGCAACCAAGGGCTACTACGCCCTAAAAGACCGACCGGGCGATGCAGCCAACCCTGAAAGACAAGATTTTCTGCAAAATCAAGCTGCCTATCAAGAACAAGTAGATACGCTAAAAGCAATGCAGGCTCAGTCTGTCGGTGAACCTTACCTGAGCAAAAACAAGCAGCAGCTCCTAGAGCGCATCACTCAAATTGTTCGCGCAGCAGGCGCAGAGCCCATCTTCGTCGAGCCCCCTTCTCTGCATATGGTCAATGACTTTCAGGCCGCCCAGCAGCTAGGCATTATCAACACACTGCTCTCCTATAAAGACCCTGCTCAGTTTCCACAGCTCTACGATCCTGTCCAGCGCTACGATGCCGCCCATTTGAATGACTCAGGCTCACGGAAATTTACCAAGCTTTTAGCAGCTGACTTCGCAAAAAAAATTAGCGGCTCGGCTCAATAGAGAACAAAAGCTCAAGAGAACAAAAGCTCAAGAGAACAAAAGCTCGGCTTAATCAAAAACAAAACAGAAAACAAAAGCAGAAAACAGAACTCTCGCGACTGACAGCATTGACAGGCAACTCACAAAGCGTAGCCCTCTGACTGTATGGCTTTCTGTCTGCGCAGCTTTCTGTAGGACTTTAATTCACCCTCTCCTATCCCGTTCCATGATTTTCACCGAATTTCGTTTCTTCATCTTCTTTGCCATTGTCTTCGCCATCTACTGGGCGCTGCGCAGCAACAGCTGGCGTAAGGCATGGATTTTGGCCTGTAGCTATGCTTTTTATGGCGCTTGGGACTGGCGGTTTTTGTCGCTCATTATTGGTTCTACGCTAGTGGACTATGTAGTCGGGCTCAATTTGGGGAAAACAGAGAGCCCCAAGGCGCGGCGCGGTTGGCTAATGGTCAGCCTACTAGTCAACTTGGGTGCGCTGGCTTTTTTCAAATATGCCAACTTTTTTGCTGCCTCAGCCGTTGGGTTCTTTGGCTGGATTGGGCTACCGGCAAACTCGGTGACGCTGAGCATTGTGCTGCCCGTAGGTATTAGCTTTTACACCTTTCAAACGCTGAGCTATTCAATCGATATTTACGCAGGACGATTGCAGCCCCAAAAAAGCCTGCTAGATTTAGCGACGTTTGTTGCCTTTTTTCCTCAGCTGGTTGCTGGGCCGATTGTCCGCGCGGCCGACTTTTTGCCACAGCTAGCGATCGCCAGAAGCTTTAGCCAAGTCAATGTGCGGGCCTGTCTGATTTTATTTATGGTGGGGTTCTTCAAAAAAGCTTGTGTGTCCGACAACCTTGCACCTATTGTGGATCGCTACTTTTCTGCGCCGGAAACCTACAATGCGCTCAGCAGCTGGATTGGGGTTTTGAGCTATACCGTGCAGATTTACTGTGATTTTTCAGGCTATTCAGACATGGCGATCGCCTGTGCGGGCCTCCTCGGCTACGAATTGTGCGTCAACTTTGACTTTCCCTACTTGGCTAGCAGTATCACTGACTTTTGGCGGCGCTGGCACATCAGCCTTTCTACCTGGCTTAAAGACTATTTGTACATTCCGCTGGGCGGCAATCGAGGCGGACAGCTCTTTACCTATCGCAACCTGATGCTGACAATGGTATTGGGCGGTCTGTGGCATGGTGCAGCTTGGACCTTTGTGGTATGGGGCGCGCTGCATGGCGGTGCGCTGATTGCACACAAGGAATGGAAAAAGCTGATGACGTCACGCGCTGCTGCAACCAAGCCTAAAAACAGCCTTTGGCCAATACTGCTGACCTTTTACTGGGTTTGCATTACCTGGGTATTTTTTAGAGCCAATAGCTTTGCCACTGCAATGATGGTGATCAAGTCTTTTGTATTGCTAAAGTCGCCCGGTACACAGCAGCTGAGCCTCGGCATTTTAGGCTTTTTGGCAGTCGTTGCGCTGCTGCATTGGCTGACGGCAAAGCAGGTTTGGACGGGGGCGATCGCAAAACTCCCCAATCAGCTATTTGCCGTTGGCTATGGATTTGCTGCCGCCGCCATTTTGACCCTAGTACCCGTTGGCTACACCGCTTTTATTTACTTTCAGTTCTAGCGCTCAGTGCTAACGACCTTTACGAAAACTCAGATACAACCATCAGATATTACTCAGATACAACCGTCAGATAGCACGCTTAGTAAAACCGATTAGACGCCACGGAAAATACCACAGGGGATCTCAAGGCCAAACTAAAGCCAAAATCAGGTTCCCAATCAGCGACACCCGTCCAAATTAAGCTATACCAAATAAGTTAGCTGTGGTAAAAAAACGCTTTGCCTCCTTCTCATCGCAATGTTTCCAAACGAATATATGCGACCTATCGCCAGCAGAAGCCGCTGGAACGTATTTGGTTAACGCTTTCACCGGTAGAATTTGCCAAGTTTATTCGGCATATTGACCTCAGCGTTGTGAGGCAGGTGATCGGCAGCACCTTTCGCCAGCGACTGCCTAGCCTAGCTTCCGAAATGGCCTACAACGCGATGCTAGGGCTGTTTCCGGCCATATTGGCCTTTTTGACCGCCATTGGACTATTTAGTCCACTCACCGCCACCTTTGCTAACCTAGCCGGTAGCCTTAGCGAAGTTGCACCTGCTGGTGTTCCTGAACTCATTTACGGCTTTGAAAAAGTCGTGCTCGAAAATCAAAGCCGTGGCCTGTTTTCAGTCAGCTTTGCCTTTGCGCTGTGGGCCTCTTCGGGCGCCATGAGCGCTGCCATGCGGGCCCTCGACCAAATGCATCAAACGCCCCTGCGACGCCGACGCCCGTTTTGGAAAGCAAGGCTGGTTTCAATCACCCTCACACTAGGCACGATTGCCCTGTTAATTACTGCCTCTAGCCTAATATTTATCAGCGGGCGCGCAGTCAATTTTGTGGCAGACCTCGCTGTAGAGCAGCCCGTGATTCGCGGTGATGAAATTAGCAGCTGGATTTTGCGGGTATGGGAGCTGTTTCGGTGGCCTCTGGCATTGGGTGTAATGTCAGCCGCCTTCGCCTTTATCTACCGGTTTGGCCCTAGCCGCTGGAATCCAGGCAAACCACTGATGCCAGGCGCTATCCTTGCGGCCCTATCATGGGCAATTATCTCTAGCCTGTTTCGGCTGTATGTCATTCACTTCGGCAACTTCGTCTATAGCGCGGTGGCCACGGTCATTGTGCTACTGCTATGGCTATGGATTACCTCATTAGTCATGCTCATTGGCGATTTGCTCAATTTAACAGTAGGCAAAGCCATGGTTGAGAAAAGGAAAATGCATTAGCGCACCAGTACTGGCATAGCCCTGGCCTATCACTAGCGCCTTACTAGCGCCTTACTAGCGCCTTACTAGCGCATAGATCGAATGCTATTTACGACGAACACCGCCAAGCAGGCCAGTATGAGTAAGTACAGCACGATTCCCGGCAAAAATGACAGCAGCGTTAAGCCACGAAGCACCCACACGCCAAACGTAAAGCAAATTAAAAAAAACAGCAGCTGAGAGCCTGGTTTTAAGCGAAAGCGATTAGCCATAGGTGATTCAAATAATTTCCGTAGGAACACAGATAAATGTCAGGACGCCTTCAGAGCGGAATGGGCATTCTCATAGGGGCAGTTTCTAACAAATTCAGCAATTTCACTAAAAGTTTATCGGTTTCTGACAAGGACTTAACGTAGTCTCCGTAGGATTAAGCAATAATGGCATTGCTTTTAGCAAAACTATCTAGAAAAAGCACAAGCGTTGAATATATAAGCCTTGAATAGCTGGAACGCAACTATCTAAGCCTTTCTCAGCCTTAAGTATCTAAGACTTAACCCTCTAAGACTTAATTCCAATACTCGAATCATCCTATTTTGAGCTTTATGTCTATGACAGCTTCTTCCGAGTTACCGACATGTTCTACTGTAACGCTCGAGCAAGAACAATCCCTTTTGCGAGGTGAGGTTTTAATTTCAACCACGGCAGTGGCCCAAGGGGCATCAGTCACAGCAACGATGTATGTACCAATGGTAAGACAGCTGACCTGGCAAAAGCTTACCGACTATAGCCAATGGGTTCAATACTTTCCCGACATTGTACAAAGCCAGGTATTAGAAGTAAAAAGACAGTCTAAAACGCATCCGATGACTCGTCGCCTGTATCAAGTTGCGCGCAAAGCCTTTTTGATGTTTTCAGCCCAGGTAGAAATTTACCTTCAGGTGATTGAAACGCTTAATCAAAAAATTCAGTTTCGCTTTGAGCGCGGCACCTTTTCAGATTTTGCGGCTGATCTTACCTTAGAAGACTATGGCGCAGGCACCCTCATCACCTATTCAGTAAAAGCAACACCGCTGATCCCGGTTCCTAGCTTTTTGATTGAGCAGGCCATTCGGTACGACTTGCCCGGTAATATGAAAACAATGCGCCAAGTCATGTGTGCGGCGTAGGGTCTTTTATCTGGAGAGTCTAGGCCGGCTCAATGATAGGCTCGGCTATAAAGGTCTAATCAGTAAATGTCTAATCAAACGATTGGTCTTAACGATCAGCTGTATAGCTACTTGCTGTCTGCTACGCTGCGAGAGACGGCGGTACTTTCTGAGCTCCGACAGGTGACCGCTGAGCATTCTCAGGCTAGGATGCAAATTTCACCAGAACAGGGCCAGTTTATGGCGCTGCTAGTGCAGCTAATGAATGCCCAAAAAACACTGGAGATTGGCGTTTTTACAGGCTATAGCGCTTTGGCAGTGGCGATCGCACTGCCGCCTAACGGCCAAATTATTGCCTGCGACACCAGCACTGAATATACCGATATTGCTCGCCCCTACTGGGAAAAAGCGGGCGTCGCCCACAAAATAGATCTACGCATCGCCCCGGCCTTAGATACGCTAAATAATTTGATCGCAGCTGGAGAAAGCGGCACTTTTGACTTTGCCTTTATTGATGCAGACAAAAGCAACTACGATAGCTACTACGAAAAGTCATTACAGCTCATCCGCCCCGGCGGCCTAATCGCAGTAGACAACACGCTATGGTACGGCCGAGTCGCTGATCCCCAAGTGCAGGACAATCGCACCCAGCGCATCCGCGCCCTGAATGAAAAAGTACGAGACGATGAGCGCGTGACCATGAGCTTGGTGCCGATAGGCGATGGGCTACTGCTAGCTGTAAAACGAGATCGCTAGCCGAGATCACTAGCCAGTTACCGATGTCACCCGCCATGATGACGGCTATTGTTGCTTATTCATTTGTCTTTGACGCTTCCGCTCTCGCAGTTTTGCTTGTCTCTCTGGGGTAAGTTCGCTAAAGCAATGCGGACATGATACCTCGCTCTCATAGTGTTCGCTGGATTGATCTTCAACAGAAACCGGATGGCCGCAGGCATAGCATAGGCTGTATGAACCTGTTTCTAAGCCATGTTTAATTGCCACTCTTTCATCAAAAACAAAACATTCACCTTCCCATAAGCTCTCTTGTTGGGGCACTTCTTCTAAATACTTAAGAATGCCGCCTTTGAGATGGTAGACCGCTTCAAACCCTTGAGACAGGAGATAAGAGGAGGCTTTTTCACAGCGAATGCCGCCTGTACAAAACATGGCAATCTTTTTATGCTTGTTGGGATTTAAATTTTCTTTTGCATAGTTAGGAAATTCGTTAAAAGTATCTGTGTGCGGGTTCTGGGCTCTTTGAAAAGTGCCCATGCCTACTTCGTAGTGGTTCCGAGTGTCAATGACGGTGACCTCGGGATCGGAGATAATTTTGTTCCACTGCTGAGGCGGCACGTAGGTCCCCACTTGTTGAGTTGGGCTGACTTCGGGTAAACCTAGGGTGACAATTTCTTTTTTAAGTCGGACTTTGAGCTTTTCAAAAGGGGGCTCGCTGGCCAAAGAAGTTTTAATCTCAATATCGCTGAGCCGCGCGTCGGATTGAAGATGCTCAAGGATAGCCTGTACGCCTGCTGGGGTGCCTGCAATCGTGCCGTTAATGCCTTCTTTAGCGAGGAGGATTGTTCCTTTTACACCATGCTGCTGGCAGCTGGCTTGTAGGGGTTGCTGCAAGGCTGGGTAGTCGGGCAGTGCTACAAATTTGTAGAAGGTTACAACAGTTAAAGGCATAGCGACTGAAGGTGTGGCGACTGAAGGTGTGGCAGCTAAAGGCATGGCGGCTAAAGATAGCGACGGCAGGGCTTTTTCCAGCGATGAAAAAGGCAATGGAAAAAAGCAATGGAAAAAAGCAATAAAAAAACGGTAAAAAAGGGATGAAAAAATCAGGGCAGTTCTTATTTTGCCATTAGAGTCGCCTTATTGAGTGAGCACCGTTTTAGCGGCTCTGTGCAGCAATGAATGACGGTAAATGAGTGCGTTCATGTTTTCTCCATAGCCGCCGCCGATGACGCAGGCGACAGGAATGCCTGTGGCCACACAGGTTTTGAGCACGGTGCGATCGCGCGCAAAAATCCCCTTATCACTCAAAGCCAGCTTTCCTAGCCGATCGGCCTGATGCACATCGACCCCCGCATCGTAGAGCACTAAATCTGGCTGGAGACGAGTGAGCAGGGCGTTAAGGTGCGATCGCAGCACAGCCAAATATTCTTCATCTCCCGTATTCTCAGCTAAGGGCACATCCAAATCGCTCTGCTGTTTGCGAGCAGGAAAATTAATGCCGCAGTGCATCGAAAACGTAAATACGCTGGGGTCATCTCGGAAAATAAACGCTGTTCCATCGCCCTGATGCACATCTAAATCAACAATCAGCGCTGTGCGAATGAGGCTTTGAAGCTGAAGCACTTTAAGGGCGATCGCCATGTCGTTGAAAATGCAAAAGCCCGAGCCGTAGCTGGGAAATGCGTGGTGAGTACCGCCAGCGGTATTGCAGGCCACACCATGCTGCAAGGCGAGCTTGGCCGTTAAAATGGTGCCGCCTACCGCTGTGCAGGTTCGTCTCACCAAGCCTTCACTCCAGGGCAAGCCAATCCGCCGTTGGGCCTTGGCCGCTAGGGTGCCTTCGCAATAGGCCTGCACATAGTCGGCCTCGTGAACCAGCTGTAGCCACTCACGAGGCGGTGGCCCAGGTTGATAAATTTGGCATTCGTCAATGACGCGATCGCGCACCAGTAAGTCTCGTAAAAGCTGGAACTTGGGCATGGGGAAACGATGTCCCGCTGGCAGCGGCGTCACATAGTCAGGATGATAAACGACCGGAAATTTAGTCAAAGTATCTGCTTAGTCAAAAGGTTAATGAAACGCCAGTCAAAAGGTTAATGAAACGCCAGTCAAAACGTCGGCCAAACGCCAGTCAAAACACCCGCTAAAACGCCAGTCAAAACGAATATGAGCCAACAACAAACTCATTCATCATGCTACAGCCGTTATTAGCTAGCTGCCTTTTGCAGCATTGTCGTGTTTTCAAAAAAGAATCTGCATAAAATCCCTGAGGGTTGCTGATAGGTCAACAAGCGCAGACAAAGCCTGCATAATAAGGGCCTAATAAGGGCCGAGTGAGGTAACGGGACGAGTGAGGGATGAGACGCTTCATCTGTGTAGCTTCATCTGTGTAGCTTCATCGGTATAACTTCATCGGTGTAACTTCATCTGCGTTCGTAGTATTTGTAACGGTTTTGACAATTTATTTGACGATTTAAGGATTTATGAAAATGGCACACTTTACTCAACTATCGCCTAGTAATGTTTTGACACTCTCAGCAGTGACACAGCCTGTCTTACGCTTGGGCGATAGTGGCTCTAGCGTTGTTCAACTTCAACAACTGCTCGGCAGATACGTCAATCCGGTAAGCTTAGACGGCGAATTTGGCCCGCTTGTCCTCCACGCCGTTCGCACTTTCCAGTACAAGTTCTTTTTAACCGAAGATGGCATTGTTGGTCGCCAAACCTGGGAAGTCCTGATTTCAGGTCGTCCGCCAGCCTTGCCGATATTGCAAATGGGAAGTCAGGGCGAAGAAGTCGTGTGGGTACAAGAGATATTGATCCGGCTGGGCCTATCCGGCGCGACTGGGCGCTTTGGGCAGGCCGATGGCGTTTTTGGCGTGGCGACTCGTGGTGCGGTGATGCAATATCAAACCGATCGTCGCTTTTTGACGGTCGATGGGATTGTTGGCCCAGATACCTGGCAGGCGCTAGCGGGCGATCGCTACAGCGCAATCAACCATCCATTCACAGCAGTGAATTTTTTCCACCGGGAGAGAAGACACAGGAGAACGGTGAGTGCGATCGCAACGACGCCGTTCGTTCGGTTCATGTTTACCGGCAGCGTTGATACCCTAGTACAGCGATGGGAAGAAACCGGTATTCGCGCTCAGGCGGCTGACCCCGGAGATAAAGGCGCAGTAAGCGATGTGGCGATTAACCCGGCAACCTTAGAAGTGGTGAGCAGTACCTTTGGCGGCACCATTCGCACCACCGACTTTCGGCAAAGCGATCGCACTCGCCAGGTCTTTCCGGGTCGCGGTGGATCTGTGCGCGCCATTGACATTTCCCCCGGTGGCCAGCTCATTGCCGCAGGCAACACCGATACTAGCCTTAGACTGTTTAACCCTAACGGCGACCTGCTCGCAGAGCGATATCTGCACAGCGGCGAAGTGACTGATGTGGTGTTCAATCCGCGTCCAGAGCTATTTGAAGGCCAGTTTGTGAGTGCCGATATCACGCAGCAGGTGATTTTGTGGGAAGGTGCGTTGGATACTGGCAGCCCTGAGAATTTGCAGGCGACTGTTTTGGCAGGCCAGAGTACGGGCGTGGCCAAAACATCGGTTGCCATTAGCAACGATGGCTATGAAATTGCCGTTGTTGCAGGCCCTCGACTCAGAATTTTCAGCAGTTTGGGTGGATTCTTGGCCGCTGCTGACTATGGCATTGCCCTCAATGATGTGGCCTTTAGCCCCTGTAGTCGTTACTTGGCGATCGCGCGCGGTGACAACAGCATTTGGATTATTGACCTACGCGCTGGAAATGCCTTCCAAGAGGTTGATCTGTTTGTGCCGGTCTATGTGCTGGATCGGCATACGGAAGCTGTAAGCGCGATCGCATTCTCCAACGATGGCACCTACCTATACAGCGGTGATGAGAGCGGCGAACTATTGACCTGGAAAATTGAGCGATAGCTTGTATTTTTCAGGTGCTTTCGCATATCTCTCGCATATCTCTCGCATATCTCTCGCATCCTGTCATGAGCCAGTCAGCATCGTCACTACAAGGTCGCGTCAAGGATCAACCATGACCCTTGACGCGACGACTTAGCGCTTACGAACCGGACGAGAAGGATACGGCTCACCCACCAGCACCACCGAGCCGGTCAGTCGCTTGAATAACGGCTGAGCAGTGGTCGCCATGCGCAAGCCGCCCGCCATTTGACGCCGCTGCGATCGCACAATAACCAAGTCATACTGACTCTCTAGCTGAGCGATCGCGCCCACAATACTGTCTTTAACGACGAGTTCCACCTTAATTTTGCAATTTGCTGCGGGCAGCTGATCAATCAGACTTTTGAGCTGCGATCGCAGCTGCTCTCGATGGTCTTGAGAAGTTAACGAACCACAGACATGCAGCAGCGTAACGCGCCCCTGATTCGCCGCTGCTAACACTTGGGCAAACCGCATGACCCGAATCGTCAGGGATGAAGGATTTTCAATGGGCAGCAAAATATTTTTGAACTCAGCGGGTGCCCTTAGCAGCCTAGCCACCACCACCGGACAATGCGCCGACCATAAAACATCATCATGTACGCTGCTGAGAAGCGGCGCGTCAAACTTGAGCGGTCGCCCCATGCCTAACAGAATTAAATTGGCTTCCTGCTCGCGGCTAACATGGCAAATGGCCTGCGGCACACTGTACTCAATTCTCATGACCGGCTCCATGGGCACTGACCATTGCTCACCCATTGTTTTAGCCAAATCTAAGCGTCGATAGCTGTGGCTAACGGCTCGCTTCAGCTGAGGTGAATCCATTTGGTTAGAAGCTAGCGCTACTGCCAACGGCACCACCTGCCCATGCTCATACTGAGCAATGATGGCCGCAAGCTCTAGCAGCCAAATCTCTGTTTTAGGATTGTAAATGGGCACCACGATTGCAAATCGCTGACTTTTCGCAATTTGAGAATTTTCGGCGGGCAACGGCAGCCAGCTGAGCGGTTCAACATCATCGGCAGCATTCAACAGCGCCACCTGACGCGCGGTACGTGCTGTGATCAGCGGTCCCATAATTGAGGTCACCAGCATTAGCAAAATCACACTGTTAAACACCTGAGTGTTGATAATATCTGCCTGATAACCCACCAAAGCGGCTGCCAGCGTTGCCGCTACCTGAGGAATCGAGAGCGACCACATCGTCCAGGTTTGCGGCCAGCTGTAGCCAAACAGCCGCTGGGTCGTCAGCGCAGCGAGCAGCTTAGAGCCCAGCAGAGCGCCCACAATTGTCAGCGGCAAAACCACGAACTGGATCAGTCCTCTGAGCGCATCAAGATCTAGCAGCAGCCCCATATGGACAAAAAACATAGGAATGAACAGAACGCTGCCCAAAAATTCTGTTTTTTCTTTAACCGCGCCATTGCCAATCACACTGTTGATAGCCAAACCGGCCAAAAATGCGCCGATAATGCCTTCAACCCCAACCAGCTGAGCCCCGACCGCCGCCAAAAAAACAGAAAGCATGACGAATAGAAACTGGTTGCCCTCGTCTTTACCCGTGGCGCGAAAGAAGGCGGCGGCGAGCTGCTTGAGTCCAAAGAGAACCGCGATCGCATAGGCCCCCAGCGAAGCGAGCAAAATCACCAGCTTACCGGTGGTAAAGTCGCCTCTGCTCACCCCCAAGCAAATCGCTAGCACTACCAGCGAAGCAATATCGGTAAAAATGGTTGCGCCCACCGTCACCGTTACAGCCTCGTCACTGACCACGCCTAAGCGCTGCACAATGGGGTAGGCCAGCAGCGTATGAGAAGCCAACAGCGAACCAATAAGCACCGCCGCCAGCCAGCCAAACCCAAACACTAGCCCAATCGCCACGCCGCTAATAAATGGAATAGCAAACGTCAGCGCCCCAAAAGTCAGCGATCGGTTTCGGGTTTTTTGAAACAACGCTAGGTCAATTTCTAACCCAGCGGCAAACATCAGATAAATTTTGCCGATTTCAGAGAGTAGCTTCATCGTCTCTGAATCTGGATCGAGCCAGCCTAAGGCACTGCCACCAAATAACACGCCTGCTGCCAATAGGCCAACTAGCCCCGGCAGTTTGAGCCGCTCAAATATGGGGGGAATGATGAGCGCGATCGCCAGCAGCAAAACGAAAACCACGATCGGCGAGTTCAGTACTTCCGAAACAGGTTCAACTAAGAAAACCACCATATACCTGCCGCCCATTGAGGTCGTTAAACAGCTGTAGCCTGTATTATTTTGCTATAAGCCGCTGCATAAACAACCCAGCTTAAGCCTAATAAATCTTTTGAGAATCAGCCTATAGTTAAAAATCAACCTGTAGTTAAAAATCAGCCTGTAGTTAAAATCAGCTTAAATGGGCTTATGGTAAAGTCGTTTATTCACGCTGATGAGTGGCAACATTATTTACCCTGCAAATAAATAATGTTGCACATTGGCCCCGGTAGAGATGTAAAAGAGATACAAAATGCCTCTACCGTGGCTTTAGCGATGCAACAAACTGACCTGAAAAAATAATTAGCATAAAAGTACGGGCATAAAAGTACGGGCATAAAAGCAACAGATATCATCGATCTAAATCTTGGCTCAATCTTGCCTAAATCTTGAAACGTCATCAGCACTTAAAAGTCTGGGAACGCCTTCTGGCAAATCCCTTCTGGCAACGCCCTTCTATTAACTCTCTGTCTTGGTGAGTGATTTAATATTCGGTTCAGGAATTCGGTTCAGTATTTGATTCGATCTTTGTTTTTACCGCCTGCATTCTTTTCAAGATACTCAATCACCTTACCCGCGACATCTATCCCTGTCGCTCGCTCAATGCCTTCTAAACCCGGAGAAGAGTTCACTTCCATAATGACCGGCCCATGTTTAGATCGCAGCAAATCTACACCTGCAACTCTAAGGCCCATCGCCTTAGCCGCCTTGAGAGCCGTGCTGCGCTCCTCAGCAGTGAGCTTAACCTTGTCAGCATTGCCCCCCCGATGCAGATTAGAGCGAAACTCTCCCGGTGCGCCCTGTCGCTTCATGGCGGTAACCACCTTGCCATCAATCACAAAGCAGCGTAGGTCAGCGCCTTTGGCCTCAGCGATAAACTCCTGTACCAAAATGTTGGCATTGAGCCCCCTAAAGGCCTCAATGACAGAAGTCGCCGCCTGATTGGTCTCGGTGAGCACAACCCCAATCCCTTGCGTACCCTCTAATAGCTTGATCACCAGGGGCGCACCGCCAACAATGTCAATGAGCCCCTCAATGTCTTTGGTGGAATGGGCAAAGCCGGTAACCGGCAGCCCAATGCCCCGCTTTGAGAGAATTTGCAAGCAGCGTAGCTTGTCTCTAGATCGAGAAATGGCTTGGGATTCGTTTGCGACAAATACTTCCATCATTTCAAACTGACGCACCACCGCCGTACCATAAAAGGTATTAGACGCGCCAATGCGGGGTATCACAGCATCGACGCCTTCTAGCGGCTCACCTTGGTAAATTACCTGAGGATTGCGTGAGGTAATGTTCATATAGCAGCGCAAATAGTCGATCACCTTCATGGTGTGCCCACGCGCCTCGCCAGCCTCCTTAAGCCGACGGGTCGAATAGAGCGATAAACTTCTCGACAAAATTGCTATTTTCATTTTTTTGCTTATTTTTGGGTTTCTTGAGACCTTTGCGCTTGCGTTTGGGGCCTGAGCTTTGAAGATATGATTGGCCCGAATCGACCAGGAAGCGATCGCGCACGGCCTGTCGGCCCAGCAACATCCTAAAGCCCATGACATTGCGGTTAGTGAGGGTCAGTTCAATCGGCCACTGCTGATCGCCCAGTTGCACCAGCGTTTGAATCACTGGCCGCAGCTCAACCTTACCGCCAGAGTTGCGCACGCTGCGCATGTCTAATAACTTGACTTCGATTGAATCCGTTTTTTTATGACTGCCCTGAGAAGCATGAACCCTAAATCGTACAAAGTCCTCACCGTTTTGACTGAACCGCTCAATATCAAAAGCATGGAGGGCAGATGATCGGGCACCGGTGTCGATTTTGGCCTTGACACTCACGACCTGTAAATCGGGTAGTGCCAATCGCTCTCGCCATCCAATCAATGGCAGATGGGGTCGCTCGGAAGCATTCATATCAACCAGTCAATTGATAAACAACTATAGCCATAGAAACCTGCAATTACAGCAGGCCCTATTCTCGCATATTGCGAGATTGTGAGCGCGAATTATGAGGGAGAACTATGAGTGAAACCGCCAGTGAAAAGCGTGAGCAAGATTATGAGTGAGATTATGAGTGAGACTGTGAGCGAGACTGATTCAGGCGGCTCAGATACTGGTTCAAAAAAGGCAGTCCGCCAATAGCGGGCAGCAGATAGCGGGAGGTACATAATAGCCCCAAAGCCGCCGCCGCCGCCGACCCTAAGTACGGCTGATACAGAAAAATGAGGGCGGCATCGCGCGTGCCAACGCCTGCAAAGGTCAGGGGAAGCAGTCCGGCGAGGATGGCTAGCGGTGATAGTGCCAGATTTGTAATGGGAGCGACCCAGGCGTTGAGAGCAAGGATGAAGAACCAAATTTGAAGTAGGTGTAATAGCCAAATAAAAATAGAGGTGGTAGCGACAATCAATAGCTGAGAGCGATCGCGCCAAATATAGTCTTGCATCTCCTGCCAAGAGGTTTCTAGCTGTCGAAGTTTGCCGCTGATTTTTTTAGGCGCTATGCGCTGCAATAGGCCAAAAAACAATTTGGCAACGCTTCGCGACCCTAAAATAAGCACACCGCTGAAAAAACCAACGGTGACAACAATTGACATAGAAACAAAGAAAGTATCTTTTACAGGAAACAGAATTAAGCCAACGCCACACCACAGCAAAAGAGAGAGAAAGTCACAGGCTTTTTCAAAAACAACAATTGAAAGCGCCAGAGAACCGCTAATATTGCTGCGATCGCGCATAAAATACGCCTTAGCAATATCGCCCATTTTGGAGGGTAGCACCATATTCAGCACGCTAGCGGCCAAAATGAGCTTGTGCGCCTCCCATAGACCCAACGTAACCTGGGGCGGCACTACCTGCTGCAATCGCCAGCTCGAAAAAAACGTAATCGGCACCACCATGCCCAGGCTAATCGCCATCCACCCTAAGTTGCAGTCACGAAACACTGCAATCAACCCTGCAACATCAATTTGGGTGTAAATGATGATTAAAATTAGGGTGCTAACAGCCAGAGAAATAAGACGTTTCATGCAGCTATCAATAATTATCTTGGGTAAAACACTGGGTAAACGGAAGGAGCCGAACATAGCGTAGCGGTTCTGTAGGCTTACAGGCTCGCACCTGATCCGTTAAATCGAGCCAAGGCTGAAGCTGCCCAACCTGAAACGTTCGGCTCATCACCACGTAAATCGAGGTTTGATCAGCCGCAATCCCAGCAGAAACCACCTGCGACCAGTCGGCGGCGGTCAGCTCATCGGTAACTTGCCAGGTGCCTTCTCGCCAACAAAACTGCCGCTTAAATTGAAAAGGAGCTGGCTTTTTCCCCGTAATTAGCACCTTTTGCAGCAGCTTGCGAATGAGATCAGGGAAAAATCGCCCCACGGTAAACATCACCGCTCTGAGAATTAACAAATTCAGCGTCGTCATTTGCTTTTGCTTGGCCCAACCCAGCGAACCTTGAAGGGTGATTTCATGGTCGCTCACCTGCACCTGGCAAGGCCCCACCAAATGGCCCACGGCATTTTTAAGCCGCTTCCCTTGTCGCACCTGAAGCGAAAACTGAGTGTCTGAAACGACTAGCTGATTGCCTTGAAAAAACTTAAACGCGCCGCCTTTATTGAGTGCCAAGTACAGCTTTGTATTCTCTCGCTGATCAATCAACACCTGCGCATTTTGCAGCCATGTTCGCCCTGGTTTCGGCCATTGCGTGGGGGGTCTGTCTTTGATGGCATCTTCCCAGGTGAGCAGGTAGTTCCAGGTGTGGTGGCCCACGATATGATCGTCTGCGTAGCAAGCGCCCAACCCCTTTTCGAGGCCTTTGGCAAAACGGTCATTGACGCTGAGGGCAGCGGGTAACCAACGCCCGGCTAGCTCAAAGCCATGAGGGAAAAAGTTGTAGGTATTGCGACTGGTGTATTCGCCGCCGTAGGAGCCGTCAGGATGAACAAAGTGAGCGGCCAACTCAACAGCATTAGCGATCGCGCTCTTAAGTCGGGGCAAATCTACCACCCCTTTCTCCAAATCTCCGCTTTGCATGAGCGCTGGCGTCAGCTGATAAATTTGCGCTAGGCAAGACACCGTCAGCGTGTGATAGCCCGGATCGCAACCCTCATATTCCTGAAACCAGCCCTCCGAATTTTGCCAGGAAAACACCCGCTCTAGTCGCTGGGCAACGGCTCCCTGCCATTTTTGAGTCTGCAACAGCGCCGCCGCTCGCAGCAAACACAGCACAATCAAGGCCTGATGGTTCGTTAGCCGCCCGCTCTCATGATGATGGGCGAGCCAGTCTGATCGCCGCTCAAAAAATCTCAGCATCTCAGCTTGATGTACACTCTCGTTGAGCTGGAGTCTGCGATAGGCTTCCAAACAGGCCAATAGTGAAAAAGCCGCTGCGCCGCCTGCGCGTTCAAACGGAAAGTAGTCGTCGCAGGAGCCATCTGGATGGGCTGATCGGGCGGCATATAAAATGCCTGCTTCGGCCCAGGCTTTAATCGCGGGCTGCTGATAGTAAGGGTTGTTGGGCAAAGGCAAGTCATACACCAGCGCTAGCGGCCACACAAATTCTTGAGACATGCCGCTGGGAAAGTCAATGATTTTGTACTGCCAAAAGTTACGGTCAAAGCAGCCGTAGGTAGGGCTGTGCGGATTGCGATCTTGCAGGGTGAGGATCTTGGGGATTTGGCGCAGGGCTTCTTGGGCAAAGAGGTCTCGGTTCATGGTTGTTCGGGGTTCTTTTTAGACTGGCTCTCCCTAGACTGGCTCGCGCTAGATTGGCTCGCGCTATATCCAGATTCAATCTCTCTGCGGCGAACTCTCAGCTGCACCTCTTCCAACAATTTTCTATTGACGGCCAGCAAATCGGCCAGCAAGCCCACAACCCACAGCTGCGAGCCAATCAAAATCAATATTGCCGATAAAATAAGGCTGGGCACATGGCTGCGAGAAGTGCCGCCAAAGTACAGCACTAGCCAGCGCACACCCAGCAAAAAGCCCAGACTAAAGGGCACGCTGCCCAGCCACATAAAAAAGGAAAACGGCTTGTAGGTAATAAAAATTCGCAGAATGGTAACGAGCGATCGCTGCACATAAGAAAAAATGCTCTTCACCAAACGCGAAGGCCGCAAATAGCCATTCGTGCGAATTGGCACCGACATCACCGCCATTCCTTTTTGCCCTGCCTGAATAATCGTCTCTAGCGTATAGGTGTACTCATTAAACACATTTAGCTCTAGCGCCGCTTCTCGGCTAATCGCCCGAAAACCGCTCGGCGCATCGGCCACGGTGGTGCGGCTGGCCACTCGCACCGCCCAGCTGCCCAACCGCTGCAACAGTTTTTTGGCCGGAGAAAAATGCTCGATTTGTTGGATAGGCCGCGCCCCAATCACAATTTGCGCCTGCCCTGACAATATCGGTGCCACCAGCTTAGGAATATCTGCCGCGCAGTATTGGTTGTCTGCATCGGTGTTGACAATAATGTCGGCCCCGGCTCTTAAGCTCGCCTCTAGCCCCGCCATAAAGCCCTTTGCCAGTCCTCGGTTTTGGGCAAAGCGCACAATATGGTCTACGCCCCATTCTTGGGCGACCTTTACCGTGCGATCGCGGCTTCCATCATCAATAATTAGCCATTCCACGACATCTACGCCGGGCACTTCTCTCGGCAGCTCCGACAGCGTAATTGCCAGCGTATTTTCTTCGTTGTAGCAAGGAATTTGAATGATCAGCTTAATGGGGGGAAGCAAGCGAGTAGGGTGAGGATGAGTAAACTCAGCGTAAATGTCTGGGAGAATAGAGCCGCTGCCATGAGTAAGAAGCTGAGGACAACGACTTTCGCGACCAGTTTGACAGCCAGCTTGGCGACCAGTTTGGAGGCCAGTTTGATTGGTCTCAGGCATGATAGCGCGATACAGTGAACAACTAAAACATATCCTTAAAACCCACCCTCTCATGTTCTCTAGTCAGCCAAATTCTGCCCGGCCACCCCATGAGCCCACCCGTCAGCCAGGGAATCCGCCGGGAGATCCCCCAGGGAATCCGCCAGGGAATCCGCCAGGCAGTGGGTTAGGATCTTCGCCACCCAAAAAAAACGCGCAGTCTGCCAACCGGCTTATCGAAACCTGCTCGCAGTTAGCGTTAGCACTGGGCATTTTGGTCAGACTCGTCCAGTATTTCAGCAATCGATCCCTGTGGTTTGACGAAGTTGCGGTGGCGCTGAACCTGCAAGAGCGCAACTACAGTGAACTGCTCGGCGCGCTCAGCTACGACCAGGCCGCGCCGCCGCTGTTCCTGTGGATTGAAGAATTTGCGCTCAATACCTTTGGCAACAATGAGTTTTCACTGCGGCTTTATCCGCTGCTCGCGGGGTTACTGTCGCTGTTTGTGTTTTACCACTTTACAAAACTGTTTACCGCTCGCTGGGCTCGGCCCATAGCCATTTTCATTTTTTCGGTACAGAGCTATTTTATTTACTTTTCAGCAGAGCTAAAGCCCTACAGTTCAGATGTGTGTGTTGGATTGTTGTTGTTTATGGCGGTGGGGTCTCTCGCGAGCCTGCGACCAAGTGCCAAGCGACTTTGGGGGGTGGGCGCATTAGGCGTTGTTAGCATTTGGCTATCGTTTCCCAGCATTTTAATGATGGCAGCGATAGAAGCCACGAATTTAATCAGGCTAAAAGTATGGCAGCTGCGCAAGTCCGACTGGCAAGCCTTACTGGCACGACGATTGCCGCTATACGCAGCCTGGCTCATTAGTCTGGTTGGGCTGTATGTGGGCGTTGTGAGCAAAACGCTCACCGAGACTGATTTATCCGAGAGTTGGGCCAATCGCTATCCCAGTGGCTGGTTGGATCTGTTCTGGATGGTTGACGCGATGGGGCAATTCTTTTATCGGCCTTTGGGCTTTTTATCTCCGGCAGATGGCATTGCGATCGCGCTTTTTCTGGTCGGAATTATCTCTCTTTATCGCACGCGCAAATGGCACTTGGCCTACCTCAGCAGTCCTTTTATCGTCACCATGCTGGCCTCCTATCTGCATGTCTATCCGTTTAGAGACCGGCTGATTTTGTTTTTGGTGCCCTATGGCTTAGCCATTCTCGCTGAAGGCATAGCGGTCGCAATTCGGCGCTGGCAAAAGCGGCCCCGGCTAGTCGGCATCTTGGGCTTACTATTGGCCGTATCGCTGTTGGTACTTCCCCTCCAACAAACGCTGCCGCAGTTGATTCAACCGAGCCGAACGCATTTTGATGAAATGCGACCTGCGATCGCCTACATCCATCAAAACTGGCAACCCGGCGACAAAATCTTTGTGTTCCGCTGGTCGCAGCTACAGTTTCAGTACTACCGCACCCGCTATGAATTTGACTCCGACGATGTGTTCTTAAGTGGAATAGAAGACTTTGGCCTGAGCCATTTAAAAGACAACGACATCGAGCGACTCTCTAAAGAGATTACCGAACTCAAAGCAGGGCCGCTAAAGGGAGAAAAGCGGGTGTGGTTTTTAATGGCTCGCAAAAATGACGATGCCGCAGAAGCCATTATGCAAGGGCTCGATCAGCTCAGCGAGCCCTTGGAAATGACCCGCTATCCAACAGTCGTGGTGAGCCTGCGAGATCTTTCAAAATAAGATCGAGGCTCCGCGTTGGGTTTGCTATGTCTTTTTTGTTCGCGGTTTATTTCATGAAAGATGCGGGGTGATCGCGCGATCGCCCCGCATCTTTCATGAGAATTCAGCGTCTTAGACCGTGATTTAGACCGCGATAGAGTTACACAGCAATAAATGTACTCTCTGTAAATTGATCCGCAGAAGTGTTCAAAACAACTGCCAACAAATCGCCTTCGTAGGTACCAATTACAGTGTTCGCACCATCTTGAACTCTGTAC